>Ga0315277_10002412_pt1 | contig 26119 bp, 29 predicted proteins | sample YL17G05_15_MG_FD_203695 | JGI IMG/M metagenome (GOLD analysis project Ga0315277, IMG submission 203695) | Sediment microbial communities from Yellowstone Lake, YNP, Wyoming, USA - YL17G05_15 | ecosystem: Environmental > Aquatic > Freshwater > Lake > Sediment | place: USA: Wyoming | collected... | reverse complement strand
GAAGAAAACCAATATCTCTACCAACGGGCTGTACAGGCCTGGAAACTATTAATTTCTTGTAAGTCTTCAATGCACCAAGCTTATCTAGTTGCTCTAATGCAGCAGCTAGAGCCAAACAAGTTTTTCCACACCCGGACTTTCCTGTCAAAGTAACTAGTTTTACGTCTGGGTCCATTAAGAGATCAAATGAAAATATCTGTTCCTTATTTCTGGGTTTCAAACCAAAGATATTATCATGTTTTCTTATATGATGTAGTGTGCCTGACTCATCTACGCGAGCCAATGCAGATTTCACTGTAGATCCATCAGAATTTACATTTTTCAAGACAATGATTTGATTTGGATAAGTTGTCACACTTGAAAATGAAGATAACTTCATTTTGTTTTCAGATTTTTCTGTCAAATAAAATAAGTCAACGACGGACATTGTAGTAAGTACAGTTTGAACTCCCGTGTACAGTGATTCCAAATTATCTGCAACACGAATACTAAGATAGTCTTCTGCTGGTATTCCCAGTGAAGAACACTTAACTCTAACATTGATGTCTTTAGAAACAAGAATTGACCCTGAAGTATCATCTGACTTCATTAACATCATCATTAATCCAATGATCATGTTATCGATTGATGAACCTCGTGTCAATTCAGGAGGAAGCAGTGCATTATAGCCAGAAGGCGATGATACTATCCTGAGTGTTCCTCCAGATCGTAGAAGAACACCATCTTTTAAACTTCCAACTAATGATAGCTGATCTAATTTTCTACTAATTTCTCGGCAATTTCTTCCTACGTCATCTGTTCTTCCTTTTTGCTTGTCAAGTTCTTCAAGAACAAGGATTGGAATAATAAGATTGTTATCTTGGAAATTATCGATACAGCTAGGATCGCTTAGAAGAACATTTGTGTCTAGAACGTAAGTCTTGGTCTTTTTCATGTAATTCCGCTAGATGTTATACAAAGAACGTTCTTTGCTAAACTATCATACACTGAAACATGACTACACACAATAAAAAGATTACAAAGCTTCCAGTAGTATCACAAAAGACATGTTATGAACTCACAGAGGCAGCAAGCGTTTCATGCAAACGAAAAGCATGTCGTAAGTGGATAGAACATGATCAAGGTAAAAATTGCCTATTTATTACAACACAAATGGGCCCGCTCACGCTTAATGAGGTGGGCAATGTGTATGGCTTAACTAGAATGCGAATCTGTCAAATAGAAAAGAACATCTATCAGAAGATTAGAGATTTCATTCACTGATCATCAGCGGGTACATCATTCTTCTTCTTACGTGGTGGTGGCCACTTCTTTGACTTTTGAGCAGGAACAGCATCTTGAATTTGCAACTCACCTGCATTGTCTTCTACAATCACAGTAGGCTTATCTTGTGATTCTTGTTGTAACTCACCAGCAAGATTGTCTTGTAACTCGTTAAGAATTACTTTTTTTTCATGCTTAAGAATCAGATTGCCATTTTTCCCAGCAACATATACTTTCTTGGGATCAAGGTTAAATTTTGCTATGTCTCTTAAAAGTTCTTTACGTGCCATTTTATTCTCCAATTCACTCTTTGTCTAATTTTGCCAACTTATTCAGCTTAATCAACTTATCACTATCAAGTGAAATTTTAACAAGTTCTGTTGCTATGATACGAAGCGTACGAAGCGTTCTTCGAACTCGTATGCCTGATATTATGACTCCACGAGCATTTTTCTCGACATCAAATTCTATAGAATCTACAAGTGATTTTAATTCATTCCACTTAGATAAGATTGTAGTTTCTTCATTGACTTCGATCTCTTCATTCATTGTCAAAGCTCCTAAATCATGACTATATTGTAGAAATTGAAAAAGTAAACTCTACGATCGAAGAGATGCTCTAAATTCCTCAGGTAACATATGTGAATTTCTAGAATAGAATCGTTCCCAATCTGTATCAAGAATGTATGAAATTGCATGATCATTCTCATTTCTAACAGATCTACCAAAGCATTGAATTATTGATTTTGCTGTAGTGTAAGGATACCACTGCCTATTTCGTTCCATTCGCTTTGAAACAACGAGATCTCCAAGAAATGGAAATGGAATTTTACAGAGTATCTGGAATCTAGATGAATCGTCGGCAAGATCTACACCTTCCATCATTGAAGGACTTATTATGACAGTTGGTTCTTTGCAGCTAATATGCTTCTTTAGAATTTCATCTCTATTTGATGAATCATGTGACAGAATTCTATTCGATCGAATATTTTCAATTAGATACTTTGCAACTTTGAATGAAGTTGTATGAATGATTCCCTTTTCGTTCTGATGTTTTTCAAGAAGCAACTTTACTGCTTCTGCCATTACAGGCAGCGTCTTGTCGATATTATTTTTTGACATCGACCCTGCACGTATGTAGTGAATTGGTCGATTTTCTATAGGGAATGGTGACGGAATTCTTAAATAATCTACTTCAGCAGGGTTTAAGCCGAGCGATGAACAAAAAACATCTTTATCTACAACAGTAGCAGACATCATAAGCAATCGTTTTCCTGATCTGAATAGTGTTTTTTGACTATACAACGAAAGATCGATTGGCTTGAATTCAAACTTTCTAGCACCTCTTCGATTTCCAATCTGAGGATAAGCAATATTCATCACCCAGTTTGTTGCAGAATAGACTTCAAGAAATTGATCTACTTTTCCTGAGTGTTTTTCTAGCATTTCATATTGCTTTGAAAATTCTCCATAACCTGTTGTTGCGTCTGATAACTTTGTTAGATTTTTTTCAAGTTCTCTTACGTATTTATTCACAGACTTTCGATATGAAGTCTTTACCCATTCATAAACTGCTTCTTGAGAATCAAGCTTTGGAATCTTACACTTCAAGATATCACGTGCAAATTTTTCAGAAAAAGTCACCTCAATAAATTTTCCAAGTTCGGCCTCAGTATTATGACAATTTGAAACAAGAATTGAATTAGCAAAATAATTATGATTATCTTCAACTTCTATATTGTATTTGTAATGATCAGTTCTCTCAGACCAGCTTTTTGGTTTTTCAATTTTTCTAATATTTGAAATTTTTACATCATGATTACACACAAATTTTTGAAGTTTCAAAAATGATTTTTCAGATGACTCTTCGATCTCCTTGTTTGTCAAATAAAGACATTCATATCCGATTTCTGAATATAGTTTAATTGTTTCTTCAATTTCTTGTTCTGTATGCCAAAAATATACATCACCGACTTCGACAACTTTATTCGTGCCTTCAATAATAAAATCGGGATTTTTATGTTTACCATTTTTAAAAGTAACCCATTTTTCACCAAGTCCTGTAAAAACAAGGCTTGGAATATCGAGATCAATAACTGATTGTTCTAATGTATTTGGCACCTTTCTATTTTGATGTAAAGGAGCATCTTTGAAACGATTTATTTGCGCCAGTTTACTAGCTTCTGTTCGAACATTGTCCCAATTATTGCGCCACGAATTTCTCATACGATCTACAGTGTTGGAATTAAACATCTGGTTCAGCTCTGACATCCTTACAGATCTTGAATTGCTTGTTTCATCTGCTGAAGAATAACAAAAATGTGAACAATATTTTTTTCCAATAGATGATTTCGTTATTTCAATCGCTTTATTACAAGCATGATTTAAACATGTTCTGATTTCAAGTATTGAGTTTTTATGTGAAGTAATTCCGCTTTTTAGAAAGCTGTTACCGCATGTTAAGCAACTTATCTTTTCTTTTGAGCGACGAGACTCAACACTTCTTTTGCCAGCTCGTGGTGCGATAAAATTACGTGTAATATTTTGTTTTTCAAGCGTGTCGAACTTAACAATATCAGCTATTGTAAGTTTATCTGCCCTAATATAGCCTCGGTTTTTTGTCCAAACTTTATGATTATCTGTAACAGTAATCTTAGTTTCAAAATTGCTAGAAGAAGCTGTTATTTCATACCACACAGTATCTTTTTCATAAGGCATTCTAACACGACGGACGATTCTTTTTCTTTCATAAGAATCGTTTTCTTGATTATATGACATGACATGTGTGATATTGTGATTTTTGTAAATCTCACCTATTGAACATTCTAGTCCAATATCAATTAATATCTTTGCATCGTCACGAAGACACTCATCAACTACAAGAAGTGCTCTTGGTTCAAGCTTGCCAGCATACGTGGTTTCTGCCAGAAAATACGAAAAATTCGTTATAGAGATAGGTGATTCAATAAAATCCTGTTTTTCTAATGAATACGTGCAGCTGCTCTTACACTGCTTTTGGAACTCTGTGCCATTAAGCGCCTTACCAAGCTTTGAAAGCATCCTTTTTGACTCTGCACATGTCTGATCTTCATAGAATTTACACTTATAGTTCGTAGACGACTTTATTGTCCTAAGAAGATTCTTACCTGAAGGAGGTCCAAAATCATTAAAATATTGATTTTGCAATAATTTTTGTGTTGTAAGAATGTAAGCACCAGAAAACTGAAGTCCGGTATCTTCATCTTTGATTGGAGGCGCATGTGCCTCCATATATCTAGCAATTGCAATTGCTGTGGCGGATTTCCCTGTACCCGTCCCCATTTCTAGAAGAACGATCTTTTTTCCTGATTCGTATGAATCTAAAGCAAATTCAATTGCTCGCCTTTGTTCATCTCTGATCTTTGGAAAAGGAAAATATTTCACATATTCATGTAAAGGCATAGTGTCAAGTTGTAATTCGTAAAATCTAAGTTTTGCACGATTTTACTTTACGATATCACCCATAATCTTGTCTACTAAACCTAAACGAAGTGCTTCTTCAGGCAAAATATACACATCATGTCCTGTTTTCATAATCTTCAAAAGTTGATCCTTTGAAGCTTTTGATTCTCTTACGATTGCATCTACCATCTGATTCTGAAGGCGATTATGTTCGCTAGCATCATTTACCATTTGAAAAACATTGCCGTATGCACCTCCTGATACCGGATGTATCATGATACGAGCAGACTTTCCTATCATACGTTTTCCCTTCTTGCCTGCAGCGAGAAGAAGCACACCAGCTGACATTACTTTGCCTATTGCTACAGTATGTACTGGGCATGGTAAAAATTTGATCGTATCATATAATGCAAACATTTCGTCAACTGAACCACCGTATGTCGATATAATCAAATTAATAGGATCGTGATTGACTGAAGCTAAATGTAACATCTGACCAACTATCATTGAAATTGAATCTTCAGTAACATCACCATTCAAAATTATAAGACGAACATCTCCTGATGTATGTGATTGAGCTTCAGAAGAATGCATTTGAGATGATTTGTTTGTATTATCACTAGCCTCATATCGTGCTGTTGAACGTCCCATTATGCCTCCGTTTCGTTACTAAAAATTTTTGATACGAAAAGATCATTTCCATTGAGTTCTTTTATGCAGCTAGTAAGCTCTTGCATCTTATCAATATTCTCTAATTCAAGTGCAAGATAGTAGATTACAAGCCAACGCTGTCTATCATTTATTCCAAAGTTTCCAATCTCACTTACTATTTGATGTGCACGTATGCTCTCTTCAACAAGCTTCTCTGATTTCAAATTTCCGTAAAGTTTAGTATCTTCCATATTAACCTCTAAGAATATCTTCTCTAGAATACGTTTCGATATTGAACAGTGTTTCTCCTAATATCCTAAGATATTTACCCTGTTTCGTCCCTGCGTCTTCATCTTGACTTAAGATTACAAAATTTCCCCACTGTTTGTTTTCTAGTATGAATTGTGCCTGTTCCCATGTTGGAAGATCGACATTGTTTCTATCTAGAATATTTGCAAGATTTGGCGGCAAAGTTGCACGTATGTCATCAATAGACACAATCGATTGCATAGATTCTTTTCCAGCAATGATCTCTGAAGTACAAATATTGGTAACTTTGTGAATAATACCACAGTTGTTACATTGAGCATATTTTGAAACTACAGTATCTTCATTAAACATCTTGGAAAAAACAACAAACTGATGTTGAGGAGGATTTAGAAGACTCTTATACTGTTGTAATACACATCTACATTTTACTAGATGCTTTTGCCCATTTTGAAATGTCTCATCACTGTCCGACATGAGTCTTTATTTTTGTTTGAAAAGTAGGTAATGATCGCTGGTATCCATCTTCAGCAGATGTTGATACAAGAATCAGTAGACGTCGCATGTGTTCTGATGTTATTTCGACAATACCAGTCTTTGCAGCATCCATGATGTTCTTTTCAATTGTATCTTTCATACTATCAAGCAATATTCTTGTGCTTTGAGTAACTTTATCTACTAAATTCATTTTCTGTGTGGCTCCTAACTTTACTCTACACTGATTGACAAGAAGAGTAAATAAATGTAGATAGCGAAAGTTCTTTACATAGCTTCATAAATGAATCTAGAAAATCAGATGCAGTTTTAAAAGGATCATAAGCTGATGAAGAAAGTGTTCGGATTATTCTAAGGCCCTCATCGAGCTGACTTGATAACCGAAAAAAATCAATATCATCTGGGATTGCTATGTCTATACATGAAGAAGACAATGATTTAAGCCTCGAAGACAAAATTGAATCTATTTCTGGTCTTTCAATTAGAACTTCATTCAGATGCTTAATGTGATCATGAGTCCGTTTTTTTGTTGATTCATTTTTTATGCTAATCGAAGTACCAGACAATGTGATTTTATCAACAAATGGTACGTCATCCAGCTGTATCGAAGAAATCAAACTGCCCTTATGACTGGATGATACGTCAGTTCCACATACGACTGCCAAATCAACAAGCACATTTACATTTTCTGGGTCAAATGGTACTACATAGGGCAGTGCAATTAACGATTGTCTGTCGTTATTTACTTTCAATGTGTGTAAGACATCATTGGACATTCCTCTTGAGAATAAGAGACACGGTATTTTTGTTAAAGCCAAGTGTTCTAAAAGATGATGAATTTCTGAAACAGATTCTATAAAGCCATCTATGCAAACTACTTTTGCTCGTGATAGTTCAGTTGGTTTGATAAACATCAAAGGCTTACAATTGAAACTGTAACCGTCAACTAATTCAATGTAAGACTTGTTCGAAGTCGATTTTTTGATTGATATTTTTGTGCTAGCTGACGCTAATAACAACGTTGTTGTTAGAATATCGATTATCTTTCGATCGTAGTCAGACTTTCGAAATGATTCTAAAATCATTTTGCTACTCAGTGTTGTCTGATCTGATGTTTCTAAGCTGTTACCTGCGAATAATTTCAAAAAAATCAAACCTGATGTAGGACATGCAACTTCAGATTTTGTTGCATGAACTATAACAAGCTTGTACAACGCTCGTATTTTGTCTTCTTGCGGTTGAATGCTTAGAAAATGTTGCAAGCCGCGCTTAAGACGCATTGAAACATCCAACGATAATTTCACTGGTAAGTTGGATTTGATAAAATTTTGTGTTTCGATGAATGTAACGTCTAGATGATTCACTCTGTGATAATAAAACGAAATTTCATACAAGTCAAAATTTAAAAGAAACTTCAAGCCATTTGAATAAAAACGTCAAGCCACCGCCTGCTGCTGCAGCAGAAATCCATTTTATGATCGACCACACAGTATTTTTATATCTTTCTAGATGCTCAATTGTTTTTTCTATCACAACTATTTTGTTTGTTGCTGATTCAATTTCACTGTCATTTTTTGTCTCTTCATTTTCGCGATGTTTTTTCCATTCTGAAAGTGAAGTAATATTCTGAGAAAGTGTGTTAAGTCGTTCAAGTGATTCGATTTTGTGTTCTGTTAATTTAGAAAATAAACCTGTGTCGACGTCATAAATTGCATCATGAATTTTATCTACTTTAGCAACAAGCTGACCCTGACTCTGTTCAATATTGTCAATTTTATGAAGAAGAATATCAAATCCTCCATCCAGTATAGAAGATTTTTGTAGCTTGTGAAACATGTCAGAAATGTTTTCATTAGGCACTGTAGGTTTTGACAAACGTTTCTGGGCTGAACCGGGAATGCTTTTTTTCATGTACATCTCCAAATAGTGACTTTATAATGAGTTCTGAGCTTCCCAAATAAAAAAGAAGTTAAAGAGCTAAAGAGCTAAAGAACAATTTCAAATTAAGCTTATACTATTCTAAATAGGTCTAGCAGACAAATTTAAGAAGTATATCACAGAGGAATATGAATCATAGCGACAAAGTATTTTTTAATCCCATACAGACAGTAGCAGACGCACAAATAATTTTTGTAGCAGACGCATTTGTAGAACAGTACGGCGGTGGAGCTGAACTAACTACAGAAGCGTTAATCAAAGAATCACCATATAAGATCCAGAAAATTTTATCTGCAGATGTAAATTTCTCAACACTTATGCAGGGAGCTGATAAATTTTGGATATTTGGAAATTTTTCTCAACTAAATGCAGAACTAATTCCATCGATCATTGGCAATCTAAAATATGCTGTTCTAGAGTACGACTATAAGTTCTGCAAGTATAGATCACCAGAAAAACATGCCGCTGTTTCTGGTTCTCCGTGCGACTGTCATGAGGATATGACAGGGAAGATGATATCAGCATTTTACTACAGAGCAACATCTCTTTGGTGGATGTCAGAGAAACAAAAAGAACGCTACATGACTATGTTCCCATTTCTTAGGGAAAAAGATAACATAGTCCTATCCAGCGTTTTTGACAAGGAAACGTTAGGAACATTACGATTATTTTCTGCTGCCAGACAGAAATTCATCTCATCAGGAAACGAACTAGGCAAGTGGTTGATTTTTAGCTCACATTCTTGGATCAAGGGAACTGCTCAGGCAATAAAATGGTGTGTTGATAACAACAAAGATTATGAGCTTGTAGGAAATCTCTCGTATACACAATTCCTAGAAAAATTGTCACTTGCTACAGGTCTAATTTACTTACCTCCAGGCGCTGATACATGCCCAAGAATGATTATAGAAGCTAAATTGTTAGGTTGTGATCTAATCATAAATAGCAATGTACAGCACAAAGATGAGGAATGGTTTACAGGCTCAATCGATTCAATCTATGATTATCTTTTTACAGTTCCAAGTGTATTTTGGAATGGCATAAGACACATCATGGAATACAAGCCAAAAATATCAGGTTATTTAACGACTTACAATTGCATCAATCAACATTATCCATACATACAATCGATAAAGTCAATGCTGACATTTTGTGATGAAGTATGCATTGTCGACGGAGGATCAACAGATAAAACGTGGGATAAACTTGTCGATTTGGCATATCCTGATGCAGAACAAAAGCTTTCTTACGCTGAACACATTGCGTTAATAGAAGATCTTCGTGCTATTGGTTGTTCACCACATCAGTCTAAGCTTGAAAAAACAAAAGTTAAACTTCAATTTATTAAACGTGATTGGTCGCATCCAAGACATGCAGTTTTTGATGGCATGCAAAAGGCAGCAGCTAGATTAATGTGCACGTCAGAGTTTTGTTGGCAAATGGACAGCGACGAAATTGTTCATGAAGATGATGCGAATAAGATCTTGTCACTCTGTTCTAAATTGCCAAAAGACGTCACAATACTCGCATTACCAGTAGTAGAATATTGGGGAGGACAAGAAAAGATTCGAATCGATATTCAGCCGTGGAAATGGCGTCTAAGCAGAAATCTTCCATATATAACACACGGCATACCTAGAGATCTTCGTAGATCTGATGAGAATGGATTGCTATACGCTTCAGAAGGAACTGACGGATGTGACATGATTCACAATGAAACTTTTGAAAGGTTACCTCATATAACTTTTCATACAGAAGAAACAGAAAATCTAAGAAGAGCTGCTATTACAGGTGCTTCTTCTACAGAAGATTATCAAGCTTGGTTCAATGCTGCAATTGAACAATTACCCGGTGTTTATCATTATTCATGGTTCGATATGACAAGAAAAATTCGCTTGTATCGAGATTATTGGACAAAGCACTGGAATTCTTTGCATAATAAATCACAGGCTGATACGGCAGAATCTAATATGATGTTTGATCTTCCGTGGTCACAAGTTAGCGAAGATATGATTTCTGATCTTGCAAAAAAACTAAAAGCCGAAACAGGTGGCTGGATCTGGCATTCTAAATGGAAAGGTCAGCGAATTCCTCACATGTCAATAAGAAAAACACAGCCGGCAATAATGCTGTAAGATTAATCAAATGAAGACGCCAATCTGCATCATCTCATACAATAGATCATTCTATCTTGATTCTTTACTTGCGTCACTACAATATGAATTGATCGATTTTGATATTATCGTTTGTGATAATGGATCAACTGAACAAAACATGGCTTCTGTTCTCGAAAAATGGGAGAAGTTTGCGGAAATTACAATCCTCCGCCTGCCTGGTGGCGATTGGATAAATGACGAATACAAGGCAAAAAATGCATTTATCTCACATTGCGCCGACAAGTACAACTGTCAGTCATATATCTTCCTTCAGGATGATCTACAATATGTAGGCCCTGCAGGTTATCTTAAGTCTGTTGTCGATGATGTCAATGAATCGGGATTTTTGAATGTAGCAATCACCGGTGTCAGAATGTCTACACTTCAATCGCAACTTTCAGGATTTAGAGTCAAAAATATCTGGCAGGTTCGAGACAATCATTTCGGAACAATTGGAATTCATAGAAAAGAAGTGTTTGATATCATTGGCCCATATTCTCAATCGTATCCTATCACAAAGGAGTATTGGGGTAGAGGAGAGGATGATTACCATGAACGAGTGATTAGACATTATGGAAAGAACCATAATATTGCAGGTTTTGTTCACACTCCCGTTTTTGTAGGTGTGTGGAATGATCCACGCGGCCACTATTCATTCTTGCGAGCAAACAAACGATATGGTCATTATCTTCCTGTCATGCACGGATATGACACATATTATGAACATATGTCATCTGATGTTTACAATAAACTACAAAGTTCTAATGGGCCTTCTGGATTTATTAATGTTGCCAAACCACTTGGTTGGAGCTATAAGACAGATCTAAATGGCGATCAGATGAAGTATCCACAATCATCTATTATTCAGGAGGGCCCAGTAGCAGAAGTCATATGAGTAAATTCGTATTCGTTGCTCCAATGTATAATGCTTCACAACACTTGAGTCGAATGTTGCACTCAATTTGTGGTCAATCTTATGAAAATTGGCGTCTGATATTGATTGATGATGTCTCATCACCTGAAGAAGTTGAAAAGAGCAAACGAATCATACACGGATTTCAGGAATTGCTTGATCGTACAGATAAAAATCCTAATAAGATAAGCATTGTATGGAATGAAGATGAGGGAAGAGGCAAGCAATGGGAAGTCTCAAATGTTCTGCATGGAATATCACAATGTGAAGACGATGATATCATTTGTAGAATTGATGCAGATGACTGGTTGACTGATATTGATGCACTGCCAATATTAGATGCATCATATGAGCAACTACAATGTGATGCTCTCTGGACGATGCATAGGTGGTCATTCTCCGATAAAAACATCAGCGGCCCAATGGACGATAATGCAGATCCTTATCGACATCCTTGGGTAGCAAGCCACTTGAAGACATTTCGAAAACATCTGATCAATAGTGTAAAAGATGAAAATTTTAGAGGTGAAGACGGCAACTATATAAGACGTGCAGGCGATCAGGCAATATATCTTCCAGTGTTACACAGAGCAAAAAGAAGAGCTTTTCTACCTCGTTGTATGTATCATTATACAATCAAAGACGTTCCGGAGACATATCAAACAAGTGATGCAGTCTTTCAACGTGATGAAGCTTTATTTCTTAGATCTCGAGGATTTGTACAATGAGAAAAGTATTTGTTGATTTAGGCGCAAACAAAGGAGAGATCACAGATCGATTTTATGAACTCGTGCCCGACAATGGATTCGAGGTCATCAGTTTTGAACCTAATGATAGATTCGATCATGATCTAGCAACGAAGCACTATGCTGTGCAGCATAACAAAGTATTAGTGTGGATTGACGATGGAGAACTTGCATTCAAGTTTGATTCAGGATCTACCGGCTATAGCTCCTCGTGCATATTAACAAAATCGACCGGAAAATTTGAAAAGATCGTCATGACACCGTGCATTGACATTTCGACTTGGCTATTACAAAATGTATGTGCTGATGATTTTGTGATACTCAAAGTCGACATAGAGGGTGCCGAGTATGAAGTCATTCGTAAGATGGACTCTGCCGGTTCGCTTTCATTGATAGACGTCTTGTTGCTTGACACTCATCCGAACAATAAGCTCTGTTTGCCTGATGACGTGTGGAAAAAATATAACTATGATTTGGATAAATCATTGGGTAATTTTGCAGGTCTGCTTATCTTAAACCCAGATTGGGTGCAGAACGACGTCTTTGACGAGGTTAGAAAGATTCTACCCTGAAAGTCTACATCAATCGTCAAGTTGTAAATGGCCCGTGGGGAGGAGGCAATGCATGGGTTAAGGCCATGTATGATTTTTTGCCTTCTCACAATATTCACCCAGTAACAGACCTTACTGATATGCCAGATATAATCATGATTGCTGGGCTTGGCAGAGAAGGAATCTGTGCATCTGCTCATGATGTGCTGGAATATCGAAATTACATATTCCACAACTTTGGGCGACAAATTCCTGTTGTGTATCGTGTTAATGAAAATGATGCACGCAAAGGAACATCAGGTGTAGATATTCAAGTGTTGAATATTGCTGAGCAATGTGATTCTGTTGTCTACGTTTCTCGCTGGCTGAGTCAATATTTCAAGAAAACTGACAATCTCAAATCTCATATCATTCGAAATGGTGTTGATTTCGACATTTATAAATCTCGACCTGAAATGAAACTTAACAATGACAAGATTAATCTTGTAGCTCATCATTGGTCAAATAACGAAAAAAAAGGCTTCGATATCTATGATGAACTTGATCGCTGGATCGGATCAAATCCTGACTATTCTTTCACGTATATAGGGCGTGAAAGAGGTACATTCAAAAATACAAAAGTAGTAGCTCCACTTTTTGGCAAAGCACTAGGTTTAGAATTGAGCAAGTACGACGTGTACATCTCAGCTTCCAGACATGACCCAGGACCCAATCATTGCTTAGAAGCAATGTCTACTAGACTTCCAACATATGTACACGCTGAAGGCGGAGGTTGTGTTGAATTTGCAGGAATTGAACATTCATATTCAAATTTTAAAGAACTATTAAACATAATCATGTCAAAGTCGTATGTTCCAAACGACACGTCATACTTGGTGTCGTGGGAAGATTGTGTCAATCAATTTGCCAATCTTCTAAAGGTAACAGCATATGATAAAAAATGTCCATGAATCAATCACAAAGCTTCTCTTAGATCGATTGAAAAAATACAAACAAGAGATATTAGATTCACAAACTTGCATAGCGATCTATCGTGAAATTTTTAGTACTCTTCAAGAAGTAATACAGACATCGTCAATTCCACTTGGCAATGAATCAATTAATCTTCTGTCTCAAATGTACTATGACTCAGTTACTATTAATGCAAATCAGCAATTAGATCCAAATATTTTTACACAGCTAGCATCACTAGGAAACATTCCTACAGAAGAACTTGGCCTCATGGCAACAATGATGAATGGCACCCCTTTCGCGCCGTTTTTTGTGTCTGAAATCAAGAAAAGATCATGAAGATTCACTTTGATAATGTAAACTTATTGAGTCAAACAGGACCCAATACCTTTGCAACAAGGTTGTCAAACGAATTTGCTAGATTAGGACATGAAATTTTTACAGGGAGTGGAGGCTCTGCTGATATTTCACTTGTCTTCATAAGCGCTTCTGGCAATCGTCTTGCAAAAAAAGTTGTACAACGCTTGGACGGCATATGGTTTTCCCCAGATGATTTTCATCGTAGGAACTTAGAGATTAAAAAGCAATATTCTACTGCAGACCATGTCATATGGCAATCAAACTTTGATCGTGAAATGATAACAAAATGGTGGGGCGATCCAGTTGCAGGATCAGTGATCAGCAACGGTTCATCAAAGACTTACAAAAAATCACAAGTAATTGAAAAACAAATCGCAGAAATTAGAAATAAATACAACACAATTTTTGTATCGTCTGCAAACTGGCATCCACAAAAACGGCTTAGTGACAACATCAGAATATTTACGAAACTTCGTAAATTTTACACGAATTCGTGTCTTTTCATTTTAGGGGCGGGAACACCACCAACGACAGATAAACATATATTTAATGTCGGAAATCAACCGCATGATGTTTGTTTTCAATTATTTGAATCAAGTGATTGGATGATTCATTCAGCATGGCTTGATCATTGTCCAAATTCTGTCGTCGAAGCATTGTCTTGTGATCTTCCTGTCATCTGTAGCTCAGATGGAGGAACAAAGGAAATCGTCGGAGACTACGGAATCATTCTTAATGAAACAGTGCCGTATGATTTTCAGCTTGCATTTTACGATAATCCACCATTGATAGATGTTGATCAGATAGTCTCTGCACTGCCAAACAGAGCAATGCTAGGAATACATCCAGATTTATCTATTGAAAAATGTGCTGCAGATTACCTTAGCGTTTTTAGAAAGATTATTGGAGACACAGTCTGATGTCACAGAAGTTGGTTTATGCTCACCCACCCGGTGAAGGTTGGATCGTTGACCGCTTTGTCAACGAGTGGCGAGCCGACAACACTGATATTAACACGACAGATGCTCGTACTGCAGATATCATTTGGATTTATGCTGATTGGTGCTGGAAAGAACTTGCATCACGAGGTCTATTAGACAACAAGAAAGTTATAACAACTGTTCATCACATTGTCCCAGAGAAATTTGGTTCTGCAGAACTTGATGATTTTCGGGCAAGAGATTCTTTCACAACAGCATATCATGTGCCAAATAAATACACACATGAATCAATTCAAAACTTGACTAACAAACCAATATACATGATACCGTATTGGGCAAATGATTCAATATGGCACAAGACTGGGAAAAAAGAAGATTTTCGTAACAAGTATAATGTTCCTAATGATTCATTCATAATCGGATCTTTTCAACGTGATACAGAGGGCTATGACTTAAAAAGCCCAAAGCTTGAAAAGGGTCCTGATCTCTTCTTGGATTTCGTAGATCGTGCTTCACTTTTCGGGTATAATGAATTACCAATACATGTGCTACTTTCTGGTTGGCGTCGTCAGTATGTAATTGAGGGCTTGAAGCGTCTTGGTGTTTCATACACTTACATAGAATTACCAACACAAACTACGATCAATGAATTGTATCAGTGTTTAGACATCTATCCTGTAACGTCACGTTATGAAGGTGGCCCACAATCGCTTATTGAATGCGGACTTCTTGGAATTCGTACTGTTTCTCGTAACATTGGAATTGCAGATCAAGTTCTGTCTCAGACAGCAATCAGTAACAATGTCTTTGATGCAATACCAGAAATACCAAATGTAGATCATCTGAAGCTTCCTCTAGGTTACAAACAATATCGACAATTATTTGAAAGAATCTGAAATCATGAATCAAGAAATTAAAAATGAATATGAAAAGCTAGTTGTGCTTCGTGGCGCAAATAATTGGTCAGACATACGTTCAACAACTAATTTTGAATTAAAGACAATTCAATATCAATTTGGTACACGTAATACATACGTCCCAATCGATATTGAACTTAACAAGCATCTTCAGGATTCTAGAGGAAACGGAATCTCTGATGGTCAAACATTTGAAACATATATATCATCAATTAAGCAGGCAGCTGTTGAGATTGATGCTCCTGATAGATTGAGAATCAATGAACTCGATTCGATCATTAAAAGTCTAGGAGAAATTGGAATTCGAGTAAAGACTGATTCTCTTTGCGAGATTGGATTTCGAAATCCTCATCTACTTCAATACTATCTTGATCAGTTGAAGTTTCAACAAGTTGTCGGATACGATATTTCTGACATTAATGTGCAAATTGGAAAATCACTTGGGTATGACTGTCGCATTTGGGACATAAATGATGTCAAACACAAGAATGAATCAAAGCATGATATTGTCATTTGCTACCATGTTCTCGAACACACATATGACCCAGTAAATTCATTAAAAAATATTAGCGAATCAATGAATTCCGGCGGTCTCATTCACATAGAGATTCCAATTGAACCAGGGCAGCCTAGACTAAATTACGGTCATTTGATTGCACTTGAAAAGGGTGATTTACTTCAAATGCTTCTTCTTAGTGGATTTGAACCTCAATCAATTTCAACACAAACACATCCTGGAGGCTCAGAAATTGAAAGAATTTCTGCAATTAAGAAATGAAAAATCGTAATATTCTTATTGATGATCATGCAAATAGATCACAGTCGATGAATCTGCCATTTCATTATGCAGCATCAGGCTGTAATGTGTATATGCTTAAACAGGGCGAATTTAAGGAATCGCATGATTGGTCAAGAATGCCAATGTGGACGAGATTATTGTTTAAGCCACACCCAGAAGCAACATGTAGAAATCTTGATGACTATGTAATGAAAGAAGAAGATGTCTTATTTGGCGAAGATCATTTTCTTGTATCAGAACGAGAAGAACTGATCGGATCATCTTACGTAGGACCTGCTCATGTTACATTAGTCACAGAGAAAGACTTAAAGACGCTTGGAAAAGACATTGATGTTTATCACACGACAGAATTTTGTCGCGATGCACTTCCCATCCTATTACCATGGGCAGCAAAAACATTGCCAAATGCAAAATGGGTAACATCAAGTGTAAATCCTGCAGATGCACCAAAGCGATGTCATGTGGCACCGTGGAATCCCGAGAATATCTGTATATCTGTTCCGTCTCCATGCGAAAACATGTTTTCTGATACATCAAAGAACATCTTTCACATGTTCAGAAATAGTTTTGAACTTGATCTTTTAAATGTCCGACGCGACATAAAGCGGAATCCCATGATGGTTTCATCTTTCATGCATAATTTTCATGTTAGAGATCCTGGTTATTATGAGCTCTTCATGATTCTACAGCGCGAGCTTTCTTCTGCAGGGATTACTTTGACTAATTATGGTGGAAATATTCGCAGAGTAGGTGCAGATTTACGTTTTAGCCGAGGAGGTCCGACAGGTATAGGTCCGTCCGGATCAAACTTTGAAACGCTGAGTCCAAAACGATCATGTGAAAAGTATCTCGAATCTATTGCTGTAGTTCATCTTAAGGGCTTAGACTGGGCAGGCGGAGTACCAGCTCATGCACAGATGACAGGAACACCATTCATAACAACGTCACCCTATTTAAATAATTCCAACTATACCAAGTATCACATCAAGCGCCCAGGAACATTTATCTGTGACACGATTCCTCAAATGAGAGATGCAATATTTCGTCTTATTACAGACAATGAATTCTTTAATCAAGCTAGCACAGGTATTCAACAATTGCAAGATGACTTTTTTACTACTGACTATTGGAAAAAATGGCATCAGTTCGTAGAATGTATCAGATAAAGAACTAGCCATGACAATATACGCAATATTTCCTGATGATGCTTATATGAAGAGTATGTCAGTGCATACGATGGAAAAACCATCACAAGCACTACAAAAGCTTGGAGTGATTTGTAGTTCACAAGGTGATTTTTTCGAGAAATTCTATTTAACTGTTCAACGTGATGACATTGTTATCGTCTGGATAGGCACGAGAAATGAAGTATGGTTAGATCTTCTCAGTGAGTTAAAGTGCAGAAAGTTCCTGAGAAATATCGACAGTTGTAAATCTGACAGGATCTTATTCAAGCGAGAACAAGAGATATTTGGGCGTGTGGGTTTCGAAGCAATTCTTGTAACATACTGCACTGAATTTAACAAATCGTTCTTATCAGAAAAAGGTATCAACAGCATAGATTACCCACATCTTATTGACTTCAGTAATGAGTTTAACGTTCCTACAGAAAGTAAGTCATATGATGTGTTCATTAGTGGGCAAATGTCAAATCATTCATATCCCACAAGAACAAAATTGGCAGAAGTCTTGATTGCTAATCGATCAAAATACAGAATATGTCAAATACAACATCCGGGTCATTCTAAACAGCATGCTAGCCATCAATATTTTGGAGACAAATATATTGAGCTCGCATCAAAAGCTAAACTCGGTGTTGTCTGTACGGGTGATGATGATTCGCTAGTTATGAAATATCTTGAATTTGCAAAGGCAGGCATTCTACCTGTTGGTGATTATCCTTCAAATATGCCGAGCAACGCAATTAAATCAATGATTGTGATCAATAGACACGATTCAGATGACGTCTTAATAAAACAAATAGATTCTATTTTGTCTGATTCTAGCGAACTTGATAGACGTATTGCACAATATAGAGAAGCAATGAAGACGTTCGATATCTCAAAAACAAAAGACGTCTTATACAAGATTCAGAATTCAATCTATGATGGCATTAGATGCGCAGAATATTAGTAATTTCTCCACATACAGATGATGAACTATTTGGTTGTGGTGGAACACTTTTAAAACTTAAAGAGCGCGGCGATCAGATTAAACTAGCTGTGATGTCATGTACACCTCGATTTTTATTTCATTTGAATAGAGTCGTATCTTCAGAAGAACAGTGGGCAGAATTTGCTAACTCTGCGAACATTCTTTCAACAGAATCACCTGAATGGTATCAAACATCAGAAAACAAGCGGCTTGAACAAGAACCAACATATGAAGTGATTCGCTGGCTTGACAAATTAATAATGAGATTCAAGCCAACTACAATTTTCATCCCAGAACCATCTTATCATCAGGAGCATCAAATTGTGTATAAAACATCAATTGCAGCATGCCGACCAACATATGGTGACAGAGCTATGCAAGATGTACTGCTATATGAAATTCCAACTAGCACCTGGGGTGGACCTGATCTGATTTACAAGCCGAATATCTACGTTGATATAGCTAAACAGATCGATAGCAAAATTGACATCTTCAAAAATATATACAAAGTTCAGCACACAGAAGAAAAAAGAAATCTCCTTGGTGAAAAAGGCATTAGGGCACATGCAAGATACAGGGGAATTGAAAGTTCTCAAGAATACGCTGAATCATTTATGCTGATTAGATCTACATCTATATTCTAGGACAATATGATCGTTACAATACACCAACCAGCTTTCTTTCCATGGTGGCCATTTTTCATGAAAATGAATGATGCCGATGTTTTTGTAATTCTACGACACTGTCAATTTGAGAAAAATGGATTCCAGAATCGTTTTCAGTATGAAGACAAGTGGATGACAATGCCTATCAAACAAGGAATTGAATCAATTTACGATAAACGCTATGTAAATCCACATGACGGTTGGGCAAAGATCAAGCGAAAAATTACAGGCCAATGTAATAAGTTTCTTGATGATTTTGATCAAGACATTGAAGAAAGTCTATGGCAAACAAATTACAACGTTATCAAGCGAATTGCATTACAACTTGGAATCAATACTAAGATAATTCTTGACGAACCGACAACGCTTCGTTCGACTGAGCGTCTTGTACAAATTTGTAAGGATCTCGGAGCAACAAAGTATATTGCAGGCACAGGCGGTAAAAAATATCTTGATACTACTTTGTTTGACAAAGAATCAATAGATGTTCAATATCAGAACTTGAATTCATATGATAAGATTCATACTATTGACAAGCTGAAATTGGTAAATAAAGCACAATGACTACACAGCATAGAAAGATCTTTTTGGATTGTGGCACGAATATCGGTCAAGGATTTCGTCAATTCATAAAAGCTGGTAAGATAGTCAATGATACAGAAATCCATTGCTTCGAACCAAATCCATTCTGTGAAATTGATGTGACTAGGCTAAAAGCAATAGCTATAGAAGAAGGTCTTGCATCTTGTAATAAGATCTTTTTTTATCAAACTGCAATTTTAGACAGGGACGGAGTGTCAAGTATATTCGTACGAGATGATGAAAAAAATCATGTTGCAACATGTCTTCAAAATATCGGCAATAGTGAGACACAAAGATTTCAAAAAATTGGTGGCGTTGATGTTGAAGTAACAACAACGCGTTTAACGAAATTTATTGATGACTTGCAATTGACAACAGGCGACGAACTCATAATCAAAATCGATATTGAAGGATCAGAATTTCTTGTGCTTCTAGATATGTGTGAAAATTTCAAACACTGGCATGTGCTGAAAGACATTTTTGTTGAATGGCATGAAAGATTCATCAGCCATTTTGATCCGCATTCTGCTAGAAGTTACATAGAAAAAGTCTTTAGAGACAATTCTGTAGAAATTACACCATGGTTTTAGAGATTCTCAATGCAAAGGCTTTGTAGATTAACTTTAGTTATATTGGAAAAATGAAATGGCACATAAACAACAGTGGGATTTCTGTCACAGCGTCAAGTCTATGTTACCTGATTATTTCAAGAACGTAAAAGTATTAGATATCGGATCATATGACGTCAATGGAAATGAAGCTTTCTTGTTTGAAAATTCAGACTTCACAGGACTTGATATAGGTCCGGGCAAGGGAGTAGATATTGTTTGTCCTGCACAGGACTATGATGCACCTGATGGAACTTTTGATACAATAATTTCATGTGAATGCTGGGAACACAATCCTTGTTACGCAGAAAGCATTAGGAATGTTATAAGAATGCTTAGACCCGGCGGTCTCTTTATTTTCACATGTGCTACAACAGGACGACCCGTGCATGGTATTGCTAGTCTGGAATATCAATCAAAAAAAAATCATACAGAATGGAAGACAATGCCAAATGTATCGCGAGCCGATTGGGACAATGAGTACTATAAAAATCTTACAGAAAAAGACATTCGAGAAGTGATTAATACTGATACAGCATTTGTACGTTACAATTTTTCAGTCAACCTCGAACATTGTGATTTATACTTTTGGGGAATTAAGCGATAACATGCAAAAGATTATCTTCATACCGAATCAAAAGTCGCCATGGGGTCAGCAACGGTGCACCGGTGCAGACGGTAAATCATCTTATGAGATGATCGATCATTCTGATACAGTCGGCTCTTCACTAATGAGAGCTTGCGTTCCTTACGCATTTATGAAAGAACATTTTTCAGACAAAATACAAGTATGTTATAAAAGAACTCTTCCTGATGACGCCTCCGTGGGAGACATAGTCATTTTTGTTCGAGACTGCGATCATCCAGGTATACAAGAAGCAAAAAATCGAGGATGCATCACTGTATACGACAATATCGACGGATGCAAACAGTTCAATGCAAATGGAAAATTTGATATAATAATTGCAAATTCTGCAAAGCATGCTGAGATCTTGTCTAAACGTCACGAGATCGATTTGAAAAAGATTGTAATAATTGATATTCTGCACACAAATGTTAATAGAGAAAAAGTAAAAGCTCGGGCGCGCAATCAACAACCTGTTGTTGGTGCTGTCAATCCTGGCCCAAGTGCATTTCTGCGCACTGACATTTATGAAGACTTGGTACAGTTTTCAAAAAAGAATAAATTTGATCTCAAGAATGTCGACTACGAAAAGATACCGCTCAGCCTAGATGTTGAAAACATCAGAGTTAACAATCTATTCGAATGTTATGATGGAATTCATATCGGATTATCACTTTTTGTTCAAGAGCATCTTAATTACGACAGGCTAAATGAGAAGCCATCAACGAAAGTAACCGGTTACTCGTCATATGATATTCCAGTTGTATGTTCATACCAAAGAGCCTTTGACGATATTATCCAACGATTTCCTGATTTCAAGAATTATATTGCGCAAGACATCGAACATGCAAAGTCAATTATCTTAAGGCTTGTTCAAGACTACGACTACTACATGGAAAGTCGTTCACTGTTTCATGATATTGGCGAAATGTTTCACATGGATCATTCATATGACAAGTATGTCACACAAATTAACAATGCAGCAAAGATGATGTAGTGTTGTAATCATCATGAAGAGCTCGATTGCAATAATTGGTTGTGGATTTGTTGGAGGATCACTTGCTTCTGTATTTGCAGAAAGAGATGCGACGGTTTTTACATATGATAAGATTGGTCGGCTTCCTATTGGAAGTTATAGAGGATCAATATGGCCGGGCCCAAGAGCACCAAAATCTATTACAGAACTAATTATAGCATGTGAAAATGTAGAATTCAACGGAATGACTGGTGGTGCACCCGATACAAAACATTTTTCTGGTGTTTATTTTGTATGTGTTCCGACGCCAATGTATGAAGATGGATCTGCAGACATATCAATAGTCGATAGTGTTTTAACAGAAATGGCAAGTGTACCTGGTGACAGAATTGCCGTAATAAAATCAACTGTTCCTCCCGGTTCTACAGATGCATGGAATAAAAAGTTTGAAGGAACTGGTCTGCGTGTTGTTTTCTCTCCAGAATTTTTAACAGAAGCTAATGCGTTAGATGACATGAGAAATCAGAATCGTATTATTCTCGGCGGTCCGAGGCCATGGATCAATAAAGTTAAACAAATTTTTCAATCTACTTTTCCAAACGTTCCAATCATTAAGACTTCATCAACAAATGCAGAATGCATAAAATACTTCACGAATATTCAACTCGCTGCACGTGTAGTATTAAGCTGCGAATTTAAACAGGTTTGTGATGCATTAGATTCTAAAGGCCTTGATGTTGATTATGACAAGGTGCTTGAGTACGCAAAATACGATCAACGTCTCGGCAACACACATATGAATGTACCTGGCAATGATGGTATATCAGGAGCGCGCGGACATTGTTTTCCAAAAGACCTTAACGCATTCATTGACATTGCATCAAAAAATAATGTCAATCCCGCTGTAATGAAAGCAATATGGCAAAAAAATCTCGAGTTGATTCCATCTGAATATAGAGATTGGGAAAAAATGACGGGTAGAGCTGTTTCAAAAAAGACAAGCAAATGAAGAAATTGGAATCATTACAGAATATCGGTCTAAAACATAATACAGACAAAGCAGGCGGTCATTGTTTTTGTGATTTCTATGAATCTCATCTTGAACATATGCGATATGATCAGATTCGAATTCTTGAGATTGGCATTGATAATGGTCGTAGTCTAAAAATGTGGAATGAGTTTTTCCCAAACGCGATTATTAATGCTGTTGATATAGCTTCAGAAAGCATTGAACTTGCAAAACAAATTCCTGGTGTGCATGAATTGTATAAAGCTGATATGGATTGTGTCAGCGTCGTAGAACGCCTTTCTAAGGAATTTGAATGGGATCTTATCGTAGATGATGGTGGTCATACAATGAGACAACAACAGCTGGCATTTAGATTCCTATGGCCCAAAGTCAAATCTGGCGGGTTTTTTATAATGGAAGATCTTCATACAAGCACAGATGCGCAGCGTATACCTACACACAATCAATATCTAGATCCAACAACGTATGATATGATTGTCGCACTTAGAGACAACAAACCATTTGATAGCTTATATTTGCCTGCAGCTCTGCATAGTGAATATCAAAAGTCTATCAAGCATGTTGAAATTTTTCAAAAAGATCCAAGGAATTTGAACATTAGCGTAACTAGCATCATAAGAAAGCTGTAATTTGAACTGATGTGCATGAGCATGTTATTATTGGAACATGCCCGAGCAGACAGAATTTCAACTACTCCCAACTGGGAAACCTCACGTCTCATTCTCTGAAGTCAAGCTTTGGAAAGAATGTTCATACCGTCATTTCCTAACTCACGTCAAGAAGATAAGCATTTTTAAGCCATCGCCAGTTCTTGCATTTGGTACTGCAATTCATTCTGCTGCTGAAAAATATCTTCTCACACGAGAAATGAATCAACAGGTTTGTTTTGATATACTTGACAAATCATGGGTTGAAAATAACACAAACGAAGATTTCACTCCCAAGGCACTGATCGAAGCAAAAGAAGCTGCAACATTAATTCTATCAGAGTTCCCAGCTTTCTTCGATAAACAATTCCCAGGTTGGGAAATTGTTGATGCAGAACATCAACTCTATGAGAACATTGAAGGTCATAAAAATGCTTTCAAGGGATTCATAGATGGTGTTATCAAAGTCAAAGGTAAAAATGGTGAGGACATATATTGGGTGCTTGATCACAAGACTAGTGCACGTGGTTGGTTTCGTGATAAGCGCTCTGATGATATGATTAAGTCTCAGCTAGCACTCTATAAAAATTATTGGTGCCAGAAGAATCCTACAGTTCCATTCAAGGATGTTCGATGTGGCTTTGTGATTCTCAAAAAGAAAGCTCCCGTAGGCGATCATTGTGAATTATTTACAGTTTCTCTTGGCGATGTTCCAATCAAGCGGGCACTTAAAGTTGTAAGTAACATGATTACATCAGTGAAAAAGGGTGTAAATATCAAAAATAGAGATTCGTGTAAGTGGTGTGAATTTCACAAGACAGAACATTGTATTTGAAAAAGAAAAGAAACGATTGAATCTCTTGGGTATATAATGATTGAGATATGGGAAACAGAATTCAAGTCAAAAAAGTGGTTAACAAAAATCGATTATTTAATGGAGTGCACAAAGCATGAATAAAAAAACAATCCTGATGCTATCAGATCATCCGTGAACAACTACAGCTCAGCGGATGTAAAACTGGGTGAATTGCTGGGAAGTCGTGGGACAACACCACAGCGTGGCTGGAAACGGCGAGCGCGACGGTCTAAAAAGTTTTACTTTACGATAATCAGCAGCCTAGCTCCTGTAAAGAAATTTTGGAGAAGGTTCAGAGACTACGGTCAGTCTAAGTCTATAAATTTGTAGATACGACAATGATCCGACAGCGCCCAGCACTAACTAGTGATGATATAGTCCAACAAATGAATTTTTATGAAGTGAGCACTTCTGGCGTAGGGACTCAAGCAAGGTGGTTAATCAGCGGTCTTATTGCAACGGGTAAATACACGTTCCGTTGTTTCGGTGGCGCAATTCGTCATGATAGCTATGAAACAATTGCAGTAAACCCAGACTTCATAATCAAACCAACGAATGGTTTTGGCGATAAAGCTTTACTTCGAAAGACAATTGCCCAAGTAAGACCAGATGCTTTGTTACTGTTTACCGATCCTCGATTTTTCACATATTTATTTGAGATGGAAGATGAAATTCATCAAATCTGTCCAATTTCATATTGGCATCTTTGGGATAATCTTCCTTGGCCCGAATTCAACAGGCCAATTTATGAAGCTTCTGATCTAATAAATTGCATTAACAAGCCGACTTATGAGATGGTTAAGGAACGTTTTCCAGAGAAGACAAATTACATTCCGCATGCAGTTCCAAAAGATCTTTACTATCCACTTTCAAAAGAGGAAATTGGTAAATTCAAATTGTCATTGCTTGGTCCCGAAAGAAGTGATCATTTTACGTGTCTCTTCGTTTCCAGAAATGCAAGACGAAAGATGCCGTCTGACATTCTAATGTCATGGAAGCTTTTTCTTGACGAACTTGAAAAGAACTTTGGTCATCGAAAAGCAACGCTCATTATGCATACTGATCCGCTCGATCAAGAGGGAACAAATCTTTATCAGCTTGTCGATTTATTTGATCTGAAAAATAATGTGATGTTTTCAAGAGAACGAATAGACTTCAATGAAATGAGGTCACTGTACAGTGTATGCGATACGATCGTAAATCGAAGCTGTGCAGAAGGATTTGGTCTACCAACGCTAGAAGCAATGATGTGCGGTAAACCTATTATTGCAATAAAGACAGGTGGTCTTACAAATCAGGTTGAAGATTCAATTACAAAAGAACAATTTGGTATTGCAATAGAACCAGAAGTAAAGACACTTATGGGAAATCATCAAGTTCCGTTCATTGCTGAAGATTATATCTCACATGAGACGCTGATGAAGGCATTCATGCAGATGTACAAGCTTACGCCAGAAGAAAGAGAAATTATGGGTCACCGAGCCATGGCTCGCGCGCGGTCAGAATATAACATTGACAAAGTAATCTCAGACTGGGACACGTCATTAGCTAAACTAATAGACGAGTGGCCGAGCAAAAAGCCAGATC
>Ga0315277_10002411_pt1 | contig 26126 bp, 23 predicted proteins | sample YL17G05_15_MG_FD_203695 | JGI IMG/M metagenome (GOLD analysis project Ga0315277, IMG submission 203695) | Sediment microbial communities from Yellowstone Lake, YNP, Wyoming, USA - YL17G05_15 | ecosystem: Environmental > Aquatic > Freshwater > Lake > Sediment | place: USA: Wyoming | collected... | reverse complement strand
CGCTGATAGGCGGCGGAGGAGGCGGGACACCTAGCTTCGCACAGGGCGGCGGAACCCAACCCTCAAGGCTTCAAGAAGCAGTCAGGAAAGCGGAAGAGACTCTGAAGAAGCAGATTAAATCTTGAATTCATGCTTAACCTCGTATACATGATCAAGGTGTCGGAGGAAGGTTCATGAAGCAAAGAAAGTTTGGAAAACTTGATTGGAAGGTTTCGGCCCTCGGTTTTGGAGCGATGAGACTTCCGATTGTGGACAATGATGCGTCCAAGATCAATGAGCCTGAAGCTATTCGCATGATAAGGTATGCTTTTGATAATGGCGTGAACTACATAGATACCGCATATGTGTATCATCGTGGCACCAGCGAAGTTCTTGTTGGAAAGGCATTACAAGACGGTTACAGGAAAAAGGTGAAACTTGCAAGTAAGATGCCGACTTGGCTCGTTAAATTGCAAGAAGACATGGACAAGTATTTGGATGAACAACTCACCAGGCTCAATACGGAATATGTAGATTTCTACCTTCTCCACGGACTGGACGCTGAACGCTGGTCAAAACTGACCGATCTGAAAGTGCTGGACTGGATGGAGAAGAAGAAGGAAGAAGGAAAAATCAAACATTTAGGTTTCAGCTTTCATGACGAATACGCATCGTTCAAAAAGATAATAGACAGCTATGACCGTTGGACTCTGTGCCAGATCCATTACAACTATGTCGATTCTCACTATCAAGCCGGAATGCGCGGACTGAAATATGCCGCATCAAAAGGACTCGCGGTAGTGATCATGGAACCGATCGCCGGTGGAAGACTTGCCATAAAACCACCGCAGGAAATACAAACCATCTGGGACAAAGCCGAGAAGAGAAGAACACCGGCGGAGTGGGCTCTGCAATGGTTGTGGAATCAACCCCAAGTCTCAGTGGTGCTCAGTGGCATGAGCACAATGGAGCAAGTGATAGAAAACGTACGAAGCGCCAACCGTTCGGGACCGGGTACTCTAACGGCTGAAGACCTCAGGTTGATCAACCTTGTGGCAAGAAAGTACAAACAGTGCGGTTACGTGGGTTGCACGGGTTGCGGATATTGTCAACCTTGTCCTGAAGGGGTTAACATACCGAAGATTATCTCATTGTATAACGAGTATTTCATGAAAGATCGAAACGACGAAATAAAGAAGAAGTATTGGGAACACATCACTCCAGAGAGTCAAGCCAAGAGATGTGTCAGATGTGGAAAATGCGAAGAGCTTTGCCCACAAAAACTGCCCGTGAGAGATGTTCTCAACAAAGCAGTGTGGCTATTTGAACAAACGTGAGCTTGAAACCAGATGAGAAAAGCCGTCATTTTCGACATGGACGGAGTAATCGCGGAAACTGAACACGTTCACATAGTAGCAGAGAAACAGACCATGTTGAAATACGGGATAGAAATATCTGAAGACGAACTTCACGAATATACTGGCACTACAGCCAAAGTAATGTTTACAAGCCTCATAAAAAAATACAAACTCAACACGACCTTTGACAGAATATTCAAGGAGAAAGAAGAGATTCTGTTCAAACTGCTGGAAGAAGACGTTCAGCCGACAAAAGGAGTAATCGATCTACTGCGCAAGCTCAAGAAAATGAAAATCAAGCTGGCAGTGGCGTCAAGCTCTCACAAAAGAATGATTGAATATGTCTTGAAGAAGCTTGAGATCATAGACTTTTTTGATTCGATCGTGGGAGCTGAAGACATAGATCGAAGCAAACCCGATCCGGAGATATTTCTGATATCCGCAAAACGGCTCAACGTGAAGCCGGAAGAATGCATCGTAGTTGAAGATTCCAAATTGGGCGTCGAGGCGGCTAAGAAAGCTGGAATGAAGTGTTTGGGCTACGTTAATCCTAGCAGTGGAAAGCAGGACCTTTCAAAGGCAGATTTCGTGGCTGACGACTTCTGCAGACTGGACATTCGGAAATTGCTCTCGTAGAGCCGGCTGGAGATGTTCTTCCTTGCCAGAAAAACTGACGAAGGTTGAATTCACGAATCTTGACAAGATTCTGTATCCTGAAGTCAAGATAACTAAGAAGCAGGTGATTGAGTATTACATCAGGATAGCCCCTAAGATGCTGGGGTTGCTTGTTGATCGGCCACTGGTTCTTACAAGGTATCCAAACGGTGTTGAGAAGAAAGGGTTTTATGAAAAAGATGCGCCATCGGGCACGCCGAATTGGGTCAAGACCTTCAGGAATTATTCGAAGTCTGCGAAGCGTGAATTGAACTATATCGTTTGCGACAATCTTGACACTCTTGTTTGGCTGGCGAATTTGGCAGCTCTAGAAATCCACATGACACTTTCCAAAATTGACACGTTCGAGATTCCTGATCTTGTTGTGTTTGATCTAGATCCGAAATCTCCAGCGAATTATGATGACGCAATCGATGTTGCTCATTTGCTCAAAGAAAGACTTGATGCTCTCGGTTTAGAGTCGTATGTTAAGACTTCGGGCAAGAATGGACTTCACATTCTCATACCCACTGAAATAGGACTTAGCTTCGAGCAGGCTAGGCGGTTCGTTCAGAAAACTGGGAATTCTTTGAAAAAAGAAACTGACAAAGTGGTGACAGAACGTTCGAAGAAAGAGACTCCTGGCAAGATCTACATCGACTACGTGCAGAATTCACATTGTAGAACGATGGTTTGCCCATACAGTCTTCGAGCAACGCCAAAAGCGACCGTGTCAACTCCGTTACTTTGGAGTGAGGTCAAAAAAGGATTAAACCCAGAGAGTCTTAACCTATTTAATGTGAGCAAACTGGCAGACAATCCGTGGGAAGGATTGTTCCAGGTAAAACAGAAGATAGGAGATGTTTGAGAATGGCCGAAGAAAGTGAAGAAGCGAAGCCGGCAAGTCGTAAAGGATCGATCTGGACCGGAACCATTACAATAGGATTGGTCAACGTTCCCGTTAGACTTCGCACCATGATTTTTGACAAGAGCGTCAGTTTCAGGTTTTTGCACAGAACAGATGGATCGCCTCTGAAGTACCAGAAAGTCTGCATAAAAGAGGACAAGGTTGTCCCTTGGGAAGATGTTGTGAAAGGCTACGAGGTTAGAAAAGGCGAGTTCGTTGTTTTCACGGAGGAAGAGTTGAAAGCCGCTAGACCAGAGTCTGACCAGAGAATCCGCATAGACAAGTTCATAGATTACTTTTCAATCGACCCAGTCTACTTTGACAGATCTTACATATTGGTCGCGGACAAGAGCAAAGACGCTTACAGCCTGCTGCTTGTGGCCCTTGAAAAAATGGGCAAGGCCGGTGTGGGAAGAATTACTTTGAGAACGAAGGAATACCCGATTTTAGTTCATCCTTACAATGGTGCTTTGGTGTTAACGACTCTTCGTTACGCCTATGAAGTTGCCGACCCTAAGAGACTCGAAGAAATAAAGGAACTAAAAGAGCCTAAGAAAGAAGAGTTGGACATAGCAAAGAAAATAATCACGGACCTCTCAGGCGAATTCGACATAACAGAGTACAAGGACACTTTCAAGCAGAGGATCGATAAACTCCTCGAAAAGAAGATGAAAGGCGAGACCATTACGGTTGAGAAGCCTGTTAAAGAAGAAGCAAAGGAACTCATGGTTGCGTTGCAAGAGACGCTTAAGCAGCTGAAGAAGAAATGAACAAGCATTACAGGCCGATGCTTGCCAAGGCTGCAGAGGCCTCGTTTTCTTCTAAAGATTGGATTTTCGAGGTAAAATGGGACGGCATCAGAGCGATCAGTTATGTCAATGATATGCTGACGATAAGAAGCAGAAACGACAAAGAGTTGAAGGACAATTTTCCTGAACTCCAAGAACTCAAGGATCTTGTCGGAAACGCCGTGCTTGACGGCGAAATAGTGGTCATGAAAGAAGGCAAAGCGGACTTTCAGACTTTGCTTGAAAGAAGCAAACTGACGCCAGCACGAGACCTTGAGCACATGGCGAGGAATTCTCCAGCCACTTACATCGTTTTTGACATACTCGAAGAACGTGGTAAATCGTTAATCGATCTCCCATTAACCGACAGAAAGAACTTTCTGAGGCAGACTCTGAAAGAAGGAAAGCACGTCATTCTTTCAATGTACGTGGAAGATGAAGGAGAAGCCTATTACCAAGAAGCCATCAAGAGAGGAGTAGAGGGCATAGTGGCCAAGAGAAAGGACAGTCGCTATTTGCCTGGAGTGCGAAGTGAAAGCTGGCTCAAAATTAAGAAACTCCACACTTGCGATTGCGTTATCTTTGGATACACGGCTGGGGAGGGATCCAGAAGCGGATCGTTTGGAGCCTTAATTCTGGGGCTTTATGAAAAGGGCAAGCCGGTGTATGTGGGCAAAGTTGGAACGGGTTTCTCTGAGAACACGCTGGCTGAGTTATTGCGGGTTTTCAAGGACTTGCAAGTGAGCGAAAAGACTCTGGAAGGCGTTGATGTTCCTGAGAAGGTGACTTGGCTTCGTCCGGAATTGGTATGCGAGATTGCCTATCAGGTAGTCACAAGAGACTTTAGATTGCGGATGCCGAGGTTCCACTTTCTGAGATCAGACAAGGCGCCTGTTGAATGCACCGTTGACCAGATACGATCAAGCAGTCTTCATGAGTATGCTTCGAAACGTGATTTCATAGTCACGTCCGAACCAGCAGGTGGCGAGACGAAGACTGAAGGGCGAATCTTTGTCGTGCAGGAGCATCATGCCAGAAGACTGCATTTTGACCTTCGTTTGGAGAAGGAGGGAACGTTGAAAAGTTGGGCTGTTCCCAAGGGAATTCCCGAAAAAACGGGCGAGAAGAGGCTTGCAGTTCAAGTGGAGGATCATCCGATGGAATATGCTAACTTTGAGGGAACGATACCTGAAGGGCAGTATGGGGCTGGAACGGTTAAGATTTGGGATCGAGGATTGTCTGAAGTGAAAGTGTGGAAAGAAGATATGATCGAATTCACCTTGAGTGGGAAAAGACTTCAAGGGAAATTTGTTCTTGCCAAGTTCAAGAAAGCCGGGGAAAAGGATTGGATTCTTCTGAAAGTGAGGGACTGACGTGGACAAGGTTCATGTTGGAACCATGGGTTGGAGCTACGGCTTCTGGGTAGGAAGTTTCTATCCGAAAGGACTAAGGTCAAGCGAATATTTGACAGAGTATTCGAGGCATTTTGACACTGTTGAGGTTGACAACACCTTCTATAGGGTTCCACGCAAGGAGACTCTGAACAAATGGAAGGAACAAACGCCTGAGAATTTCCTGTTTTCGGCCAAGTTCCCGCAAGTCATCACCCATAGGAAAATGCTGAGAGATTGTGAACAGGATCTTGGGTTTTTCATCGAAAGAATCTCTATGCTCCATCCCAAGCTTGGACCGCTCCTGCTTCAGTTGCCTCCCGCGTTTGGAAGCAAACAGGCCGCTGTTCTGAAAGAGTTTTTGCACAAGTTGCCTAAGAAGCATCGATACGCGTTAGAAGTGAGAAATGCTCAACTGTTGAATCCGGGTCTCTTCTCTCTTCTAAGGGAAAATGGTGTTGCTTTGTCCATCGTTGCAAGTCCTTTCATGCCTGAGATCGAGGAGTCGACAGCTGATTTTGTCTACATTAGGTGGGAAGGAGATCGAAAGAAAGTCGATGGAACCTTGGGAAAGACTGAAGTTGACAAAACTCACGAGATAGAAATGTGGGCGAAGAAAGCGAAGGATTTTCTGAAAAAAGCCGACGAAGTGTTTGGCTATTTCAGCAAGTACTATTCTGGAAACCCCACTTCTGATGCTGAACAGCTGATCAAACTGCTGAGCTAGGTCTCGTTGGCCGTTTATCTGAACGGTTTTATACAGGCGTTTTGAATAGGAATATGGAGATGGCTATGCCAAGAATCATACATTTTGAGATCAATGCAGACGATCCAAAACGAGCGACTGAGTTCTATAGGAAGGTCTTCGGATGGAAAGTTGAGAAATGGAAAGGACCTACAGACTACTGGCTTGTCACAACCGGCGATGAAAAGCAGCCGGGTATAGACGGCGCAATAATGGAGAGAATGAAGAAGGCAACGACGATTAATACGATTGATGTTCCTTCGGTTGATGAGTTTATCAAGAAAATCGAGAAAGCTGGCGGTAAACCTGTGTCTGAGAAGACGGTCATTCCTGGTGTTGGTTACTTCGCTTATTGCAAAGATACTGAGGGAAACATTTTCGGCATCATGCAAGCTGATTCGTCAGTCAAATGAGTCTATGCTCTAGGGCAGAAAAACATTAATCCGAGTTTGCACACTATCTGTGCGGTGTCTGATATGAGGAATCGCGTTCTCTGTTCCTAAGAACAAAACCTTTAATATCCCTGACCCCGAATCAGACAGTTTTATGGAGTTTTTCAGGCAAATCGAAGAGAAATGGCAGAAAAAGTGGGAAAACGCCAAGATTTTCGAAGCAAACCCCGATCCGCACAAGCCTAAGTGCTACATAACGGTCGCCTATCCTTACCCTAACAGTCCGCAGCACATGGGTCACGGCAGAACCTACACACTTGCTGACGTACATGCACGATACAAGCGGATGCGCGGTTACAATGTGCTGTTGCCCATGGCTTTCCACTACACTGGCACGCCTGTTTTGGCGATGGCTAAACGTCTTGAAGACAACGAAGCGGGACTTGTGTCTGACTTTGTGAATGTTTACAAGATTCCGAAGGAGAAGCTGAAGGATCTTGCTGATCCGATGGCGATGGCCAGCTATTTCCATCAAGAAATCAAGAGTGGGATGAAGGAAATAGGTTACTCCATAGATTGGAGACGTGAATTCACAACTATAGATCCGCATTACAACCGTTTCGTAGAGTGGCAATTTCAGAAATTGCGGAAGGGAGGTTACATCAGTCGTGGAAGTCACCCTGTTGGCTGGTGTCCCAGAGATCAGAATCCAGTGGGACAGCATGATACGGTTGGCGATGTTGAACCGGAAATCGGCGAATTCACACTGCTGAAATTCAAACAGGATGGGCTTGTTTTTCCAACGGGCACACTGCGTCCTGAAACAATCTTCGGAGTCACGAACATCTGGCTAAACCCAAACATCAAATATGTAAAAACTGACGTTGACGGCGAACAATGGATAGTCAGCCAAGAAGGTGTTCAGAAACTTACTCTGCTCAACCATAAAGTGAAGATTCTGGCGACTTTCGAAGGAAGAGAATTCATCGGAAAATACGTTGAGAACCCAGCAACTGGAGCCAAGATACCGATACTGCCGGCGGATTTTGTTGATCCGAAGAATGCGACTGGCGTTGTGATGTCGGTTCCTGCACACGCGCCTTACGATTTTGTGGCTCTTGAGAATCTGAAGAAGACACCATTACAACTGGCGAAGTACGGTTTGAAGCCTGAGATCATTGATTCAGTCGAACCGATCTCGTTGATTGAAGTGCCGAACTATTCGAATGTTCCCGCTGCGGACGTAGTGAGGAAAATGGGGATTCAAGATCAGAAGGATCCGAAGCTGGAAAATGCAACGAAAGAACTGTACAGGCACGAGTTTCATAATGGCAAGATGAAAAAGAACACTGGCAAATACTTTGGATCTTCGGTGGCTGAAGCAAAAGACAGAGTCAGGAAAGATCTGATTCAGGAAGGCAAGGCCACGACGATGTATGAATTGCTTAACAGGCCAGTCTTCTGTCGCTGCAAAACTGAATGCGTTGTCAAGATCTTTGAAGATCAATGGTTCATAGATTATGGAAAGCCTGAATGGAAAGTGTTGGCGCATAAGAACTTGGACATGATGGAGATTCTGCCTGAGGAATTGCGTCCAGAATTTAACAATGTAATAGACTGGTTGCATGAGAAGGCATGTGCGCGAAAATCGGGCTTGGGTACGAGGCTTCCTTGGGATAAGGCGTGGATAATCGAGTCGCTGTCTGACTCAACTATTTACATGGCGTATTACACGCTTGTGATAAGCATTAGAACACGTAAGATTCGTCCTGAACAGTTGACTGATGACGTGTTTGACTATGTTTTCCTCGGAATCGGTGAACCCAAGGAACTGGCGAAAAAGACTGGACTGGACGCTGAGACTCTGGAACAAATGCATATTGAGTTCATGTACTTCTACCCGTTGGACAGCCGTCACTCTGGACGCGATTTGGTTCCAAATCACTTGACCTTCATGATATTCAACCATACCGCCATCTTCCCAGAAAAACTGTGGCCTCGGCAGATAGCGACGAACGGCAGCGTCATGATGGAGGGGGCGAAAATGAGCAAATCCTTCGGCAACATCGTTCCACTCAGAGAAGCCTTAGCCAAATTCGGTGCTGACTCCATCAGACTAAGCGTCATGTCAACGGCCGAGCTGTTGCAGGATGCCGATTTCAGTCCTTCGATTGCCAAGGCGATGCGAGACAAACTGACACGTCTCTGCAGATTCGTTGATGAAAAATCCAAGACGGTTCGCAAAACGAAGAAGACAAAGGCATCTTTGCCTGCTATTGACAGATGGATGCTCAGTCGATTGCAGGAGCACATCAAGACAGCGACCGAGGCGATGGACAAGTTGGCTGTGCGCAAGGCTATACACACGATCATGTATGAGTTGGATCAGGATTTCCAATGGTATCAGAAGCGCACGAAAGAACGAGGTGAAGAAAGCAAGGATATCGTAGGCTATGTGGTTGGAATGGTGATAGACGCTCAGGTAAAGATGCTGGCACCGGTGGCTCCGCACGTGTGTGAAGAACTGTGGGAAATGAGAGGCAACAAGGAATTTGTTTCTGTGACTCCGTGGCCCAAACCAGATCAAGCAGAGATAGACATTGGTGCTGAAGAGAACGAGAAGTTGGTCATGAGTGTTCTGGAGGATACGCAGAACATATTGAAAGCAACAGGCGTAAAACCGAAGAAAGTGTGTTACTACGTCGCGGCGCCGTGGAAATGGCAGATATGGCTCAATGCACTGGAAAAATCAGCCTCTGGAAAAGTCGCTCAGAAGGATTTGATGAAAGAATTGATGGCAAAACCGGAGTTGAGGGCGAAAGCCGACATAGTGGCCAAGTTCGTTGGACAAACGACGGATGAACTGAACCGAATGGCGGAGGAACGAAAGAAACAGTTGCTGCAGATCAAGTCCATCGATGAGGCTCAGGCTGTGAAGGAAGCTAAGAGCTTCTTGGAAAAAGAGCTCAACGCAAAGGTCGAAGTGTATGGTGAAGAAGAAACGAAGCGTTACGATCCGAAGTCGAGGGCTCAGCTTGCAAAGCCTTATCGTCCAGCGATTTTCATAGAATAAAATATATCAACCTACGCCCTCCTCTTTTATTGCGCGAAAAATGGATCCGTAGCGCAGCATGGATACAGGTTAAGCCATAAAGCGCGTCGGCCTTCTAACGCGAAACGCTGAGGAAAGCCGAAGACCCTGGGTTCAAATCCCAGCGGATCCGCCAATTACACCGGGCGGATACCCTCGTGGTGTCGAAGAGGAAGACGATAGAGCATGGAGAGGAGGGTGTTCTTCTTTGATGGCTCAGGCCCTCAGAACACCAGGCATGTTCTCTTGGCTGTAAGAGACAGATTGAAGCAGGGGGACATTGCGAAGGTTCTGGTGGCCTCTGAGAGCTGGCGCTTGGCTCTGGAGGTTAAGGATGCTTTTAGCGCGCGCTAGACCTCGTTGAATTGTCTCGACTGAAAGATGCAGGTGCAGCGCCATCTTCGTTCTTGAAAGAGAGAATTAAAAAGATGCTTTGTTTAGAATAGTAGACGATGAACGTAAATGCACCAAGTACCTATCAGGCATTTCATTTTCCACAACGCCGGGCAAGGGCTTTTCTATTCGGGGAAGATTGATGGATTTGAGTTTGTCTATGATTGCGGCTCGACAAGAAAGCAGCATTTGACAGACATAGTGTTAGACTATAAACGCAGGCTGCTAAATGAAAAATTAAACCTGTTAATCCTCTCTCACCTTCACGAAGATCATGTTTCCGGTTTGTACGCAATTTTTCACAGAAATCCCAAGATCTCCGTTGAAAGAGTTATTTTGCCATATCTCTCACCCATCGAGCGTCTGATACTAGCTATTCACCCGCGCCCCCCTCCCGCGAATGACTGGTATTATAATTTCTTATCAGACCCCGTTAAGTTTTTTGTTAAGAGAGGAGTTCAGCGAATAACTTATGTGGGCGGCAGTGAAGGAAACCGACAAACGGATAATCCTATGAACCGTGACGATCCCGACCCCCGCGACAATGTGCGGCCAGATGGACTTACGGATAAACTGAAGGATTCGATTGCGTTGAGAGAAATCATTCTCGACAAGGAGCCCCATCTGGGGCAGTACTTGGACGGAAGACTACGGATCAAGACTCACGATGGAGCATTAATACTCTCAGCATCCTCAATCCACTGGCAATTTCGATTCTACAATTATACCGTAGAGCCGGAAACACTAGCTACATTCGAGAATTGTGTCAAGAGCATTACCAATGGTGAAAGCTTTAGCGAAATAATTACTGACGAGCAGAAAAGGGAAAGCCTTAGATGTTGCTATGAATCCCTGGATAAAGCAGATTTCAATAATACATCCCTGCTTCTTTTACATGGTCCTCTCTCCAATCGGCAAGTCATACCACTAGTTAACCAAACACAACTACTGACAGGGGACATCAGTTTTAAACAGCACGTGCCTGAAATCTGTCAGCATTTTGGAAGCGATTTGTCCGAAGTTGGTTATTGTCTTATTCCACATCATGGCTCAAAAAGAAATTGGGACAAGGCCATTTTACCACACGTGTCACGTAGGTGCACATGGGTTGCATCCACTGGAATAAATAGCCAGCGGCCTTGCTTTGATATTACGAATGACATAGCAAATCAAGGGCATTCACATACGATTTGCAATGATGACATTACGTTGTATATCTAATGCTTCAGCAACGCGCGCCTACGGATGTCTTGCCGTTGCTTTCTCCCTGGAATAGAGTTCTAGACCGCGTTTGATTTGGGCACAGTTTAGGACGTGCCTGAGCGCAACTAAATACATGACGGGCAAATCTTTCTTCTCCTCTTCGATGATTTCGTATACACTCTCAATGCTTGGCCAGTTTTCATTTGAAGCCATCTTGGAGAATCTCGTTACGATTCTGTTGATGATCTTTGCGAATTCTGGCTCGAGCACTGCACGCCAACCCAAAGCAAGTTCCTGAACACTATTCTTTGAAGTTTTATCCGTCTTCATAATTGTCAGATCATCTTTCATACGATTTAGCGTTTGATTCGAGAATTCTCTGAAATCAATCTTAGGAGTGGCCCCGTATATGGATTTAAGGGCGTCATTTATCTTTTTTATTGCGTCTTTCTGGCACAGTTCCACATCTTTTTTGAAATAACAATTGTGGCAGTTAGTAGTGAAGTATTTTTCTCCAAGTGGCTCTTCTTCATCAGATCGGACAATCTGGTTTTCTTCTTTCAGTTTTCTCAATGTTCTTGAAATCGTAGATTTGTCTATTCCCGTCACGTTCGCGATTTCCGTTGCAGAAAGGCTCCTTTTGTCTAGAAGTTTTATACATTCTTCGAGAGCACGACCTATCTGCAGTCTTGTGTGAGATTCTATCTTGTGTATGAGCATCTGAGCAGTGTTATTCTGAGGCAGTCGCCATCCATCTTTTTGTTTCACAAATTTGAGTCTCTTGAAAAATCTTTCGCAGTTTTCCGCGTCGAGTGAGCGCACTTTTGCGGATATTTCAGATGCATCGATTTGCTCCCTCCTAGATTTGGCTATGACGCAAACCGCATACACGAGTTTTTCATACGCATCCGCTGTTATTGATGGAGATGTTCGAGGTATTCTGATTCCTTCTGTAATTTTCCATTTCCCATTGTGCCGTTGCAACAACCTAACATCTTTGCCATCTGACCAAAGCATCAATTCGTCAAGCATCTCGGAGATCTCACTGAATGGCGGGACAAGAATTTCAGCAACAGTCTCACTTGCGAATGGATCATGATCGTTGGATATAGTGTAGTAAACTGCCCAACGTACGACTTTTTGGATGTTCGACTGGACACCTTCCGTAAAATCAAGCAAGTCTTCAAAATCGTCGCCTCGCCTTAATGATTGGTCTTTACTTTTTACTAACAACCCAGATTTGACAAGAATCTCCGCGACCGTAGGCAACACCCTCCTCAACCTTTGTTGGTTACCAGACTCCTCACCTGATAGGTATCGGTCGATCTTTTTAACAGAGAAAGATTTGGACTCAAAGCGAGCAAACTCAATTAAGAGATCTCTGTAGACACCGAGCGCTAGCCATGGTGGTATAATTCTTAGAGCTTTCACCTTCCAATCTTCGACTTGCACGATGTGTACACCCCTCTCAGTTGACAACTATCAACGCCTGTCAACTAGTTGACATCAACTCCACTTAAATGTTCCAGTTGATTGTTCCTCACATAGAAAAACCCAGTTGATTTCTTCTTCCAAGGAATCACTGAAACGCTTTTCATCAAGAACGAACCAGATATTGCTGAGAAATCGGTTGACAAAAACATGAAACACAAAAGGCCCTCAAAACTCTCTGATGTTGAATTCATGCAAAAACTAGTCTCGATTGTGAGGTATGTCAGAGATGATTTCTTGAGGTTCTTGTTGTTAACAGTGATTGTGCTTGTCTTCGGCAGCGGGGGAGTAGCATATGCATTTGGCTGTTGGCCAGGAATAGTCCTACTGATCGCAGTCATGTTTTTTGTTCTTGTCGCACTTTATATACATTCGCAAAGCGCTTCTCCATGTAAGTTGCAATCGAACAAGGATGCGCAAAGTCGACGCGCCCGCTAAAATCACGGAACTCCACCTCAGTATGTTACCTAAGCGTCACGCTTATCCTGCACGGTAGTAACCCGCGTTTCTTTTCTACCCTCTGAATAATGTCGCGCGCGCTATAATTGTCATCGGCTCTTTGAAGGCTGATTCAGGAAAATATAGTATCTTCAGCTAAGTGGATTATGAAAAACCTAAAGAACAAAGTTCATTCATATACGAACTAACTCATAGATGAAGAAATACGAGTATCCCCAGGAAGTCAACGAAGACAACATTAAGGAGCTAGTTGAAAGAGCAAAGAACATAGAAAAGAAATCCTAGCGCGCGCCACTTTCCAGCCCTCTTGAGCACGATCAGCGGATTCACACCTGTGGGAGCTGCTGTGGCAGGGATGACGGATGCTTTCAAACGGGTCTTTCCATCGATTCAATCTCTCTTGGTAGAAGCCGCATATGCGATTGTCTTCGTCCTCCTCGCTGTCCCATACTTCAGATGGGACTAATCTGATAACGCGCGCTGGGAGAAAAAGGGGGGATTTCGCGGGAGCAGTCGGTCATGTGATGACTGATTAAGCGCGCGCGCTTTTTCAGTTCTTTCCAACGAGCGCTAACGCGTTGCCTTCACAGGATTCTCAGCCCCTCGTTTCATCGAGCCATTCGAACCCACTGAAGAACTGCAGCATAATTATGAAAGAAACTTCGTTTATCCATGTTCTCACTACTTTGCGTTTCGTCGGAGCCTAATGCATAACCGTTAGTCTTAATTGTCCAATTTCAAATATACGGCATGGGGTATGCACATGGAAGTTCTTGCAGGGGTGCTCACTTCAGCAGTCGCAGAGAAGTTAGTAGATAAAATTTTAAATCTCTTGAAGAAGGAGAAACCGTCTCCAAATGAACTCAAGGAATTGAAGAAGGCATTAATCGAATTAACTAATCTGAGCAGTAATACTGGTTTGGCACTTGGACGATACATACTTCTTTTGAAATATTCCAATTCAGCCAGTGTGCATTCTACGGAATTCCAAAGCCTATTAAAAGACGTAAATAAAGAAACTGCCCGAAAGCAGTTTGAGAAACTCGGAACAGTCAGAATCCAGAAAGACTTACTGAAAGAAGCAATTGAGAAGGTCCATTCATACAGAGACGACTATGAAAAAGCCAGAGGGCACTATGACAATGCTGAAAGACATCTACGTAAAGCCGAACAGCGATATGATGCTGCTAACATTGCTTCCTGCATTGATGAAATGGAGTATCTAAATAAAGAATTGGACGATTTGGTCATTCTTGCTAATCGAAGAATAGAAGAGCTACTTGAAGCATTACTAGTCACTTACAAGGCTCTCGAAGAAATAAAAGATTGAATCCTCTCGATTCCTCTTCTTTCTCAGCACAACTGGCTATCAAGGGGATGGAGGAAAAAAAGGGGCGCGGGAGATATCTCCAAAATAGCGGATTCTAACCGAGCCATCCTACCTGAGTTCCGAGTTATTCTATTTGGGGTTCGTTTGGCAGGCATGACCAAGCTCGCGCTCTGATTCATACCTTTGAACCCGGCAAATCCGCCCATTCATGGATAATGCTTGTTCTTGGAGGATCGAGTTCTCTCTTGTAGACTAAAAACACGCACCAGAAACAATAGAAAATACGATTTTCAGATCGTTTGGCTTCGCCAAACCCCAACGATGCGAGCAAGGCCGTTTGCCACTGGGAAACACATAATACTGCAATTGACACTTGGACTCAATTGGTAGTCGCATGGGACTGGAGTTCGTCGGAGATGCAATATCTCTCAGCGGTTTAACTGGAACCAAGCTCAAATGCGATGTCATAGGCTCCTACTATCCTTTTTGGTGGAAGATCACTTCCGGTGGAAAAAGCCTTCATTACGGCAAATCCACAGCTATCGTCGAACTTTACGCTGCTACAGGAGAAGATTATATCAAGGAAACTGGCGAAACAGTTCTGGGTTCTGCAGGCCATGCATTAGATCTCAAGGTAAATAATCTGGGAGAAACCGACATTGACACTTCCAATCTCAAGATCATTCTGACTGAGGAAAACGCCGACTGCTATGCCCACCTAAAAAAGGTCATTGAAAGAAGATGGCCTAGCGTTCCTATCGAACAAGCTGAAGGGCCTCCAGAGTCGAATTCTTCCAATATTTATCTCCTCAAGAAGAATCTAGATGATGCACTCGCAGCTATCGAGCACATTAGTCTTGGGAATGCGATATATTATTTCGATCCGCTGCGGAGTATCGAGTGGACAACGGTCGAAAAGGTCGCAAGAAAAAGAATCAAAAATCGTCTTCAAACGGGAACAGAATTCATTATCTTCTTGTTCACTTCCGATTGGTTTCTAGGAAGAGATGAATTTGTTGCTTTGCCTGAGACTGCCCAAGAGGAAAAATGGAGTAAAGAACAAAAGGCGACAGTGACCGAAGCGGATGAGCTATTTGGAAATGACAAATGGCGCAAATATGTATTGAATGCCGAGCCCGTTGGAAAAAGACAATCAAGGTTCATAATGCTTTACAAGATACGCTTATGGAAGTGGTTCAGATACGTCCTCGCAATGCCCTTTGCTCCTAAGAAGGAGCAACTCTTTCACTTGGTTCTGTGTTCCAATTATGATGCAGGTATCAAGATGACAAAAGACTCTTTTGCATCAAAGACAGGTAATCCAACGTATCTGCCTGGAAGATCGCCCCAAGAAAATGCTTACGCGATGTTCAAGAAGACTCATCCTGAAATCGCAACATCAACAAATGGAAGGCGAAAACCATTGGCATGGCGAATCCTTTGGAAAACCTTGAAGTATCACGAGGATGGAATGCGTGATTGTCTGTGCAAGGATTTTCAAGAAATAGAACCGAACGCCGCATCCTTGGCATCAGCACTAATGTGGCTTCATTCTAAGGACTACCTTGAACCAATTAACATCCAATCCGCTTGGAAAGTCCCGATAGCTAGATTTACAGTGAAATGGCAGACCAGTGAAAACAGGCTAAACATAAAACCACCGCCAAAACTGAAACCGATTTCTCCAGAGGAATTCAAAGAGTTTCTTTGGCGCAAAAGGGCGGATGCTTTCAAGGCCAAGGAGGAAATAGAGTGAATATGAAAGGCAGAAAAGAAATCACTGCAGGAACAAAGGAATGGGCAGACTACAATGTAAATTGCGCCAAGGGTTGCCTGAACAATTGCAGATATTGCTACGCGAAAAACATGGCAAAACGTTTTGGCCGTGCAACTGAGAGAACATGGAAGAATATGGAAGTGAGGCAGAGTGCGGTAGCCAAGACCTATCACCGTGTCTCGGGTAGAGTGATGTTTCCAAGCTCGCACGACATAATCGATACACCCGACGTCGAATTTGCGTGTTTTAGAGTTTTGACGAAATTACTTGAAAGCGAAAATGAGGTATTGGTCACCACAAAACCCAGATTGAGCGTAGTGCAAAAGATGGTACGGCAGTTTTCGTCATACAGAAACAAACTGCAGTTTCGATTTACGATAACTTCGAGGAACGACCCTTTATTGAAGTTCTGGGAACCTAATGCTCCCCTCTTCAAGGAGCGAATGGCTTGTCTTCAGATGGCCTTCGCCAAGGAATACAAGACAAGTGTTTCGATTGAACCTTTTCTGGATCATGACCCAGAGACTCTTGTCGAGCTTGTGGCCCCATATTCGACCGAGTCAATTTGGATTGGTATTATGAACTACATTCCAAGAAGGGGAATACCTCGCTCCCATACGACCTTTTACGAAGCTGCGCGCAGAAATTGCGAAAGGCAGCACTTGATGAAAATCTATGAGAATCTTAAAGACTTCCCGAAAATCAGGTTCAAAGACAGCATCAGGTTCAGACTTAATTTGTGACGCAATCTTGGAGCACGCACGCTTTGTATCCCTCCCTTGCCCGATGTGCGCACAAACAAGGTGGACGCAAACCGATAAAGGTGAAATTTGTCACATATCAATAAAAGGCAAATGGGAATTTACTTCATAGTTTTGGTAGTTTGCAGCGCGCGATCTTGATCAAAAAAAGAGGGGATTGCGCGGGAGATGTCGCCACAATGCTTAAGATAAAACTTCACCCCCAAAACCCCTTTCGGAAAAAGAGTGTCTTCATGGGTAATTGATTTGATATATCTTGCCTTCGCCATTGTCGTAGAGTTTGGTGAAGTGTGTGGGGTGCAATGTTTCATCAAACAATAATCTCAGGAGAGTCACCTGCGAACCAAGCGTCGTAGGCGTATACGTAGTCCCATTCACACTCAGATAGTCTGCTCCATCGTAACCTGCGATGTTGGCGATCCAATTGAATTTTTGCAAGTCATCAGGCGTGAAAACAACCGCATATGAGACCCCATAAGTCTGCATGATCTGCAAGGATTGATCTTCCGGCAGCATGAATATTCTTGCCAAATCATGAATTTTCTCTGACGACCCCCACGTACCGAATATCTGAGCCTCCAACGCGTTCACTGGGTCTCGGCTGTTTCCCATAGTGTTCCATATGTCCCTCGAAGGATAGGCTTCTACTACTTCCCTGTGACTCCACTGTCTAACGGCTCTACCGTAATCCCACCAGCACAGTATTATCGAGTTATTCGGCGTCAGTTTCTCCAATTCAGCAAAGGTCTCAGGCATCCCCTCCTCCTGCGAAAAGTACGTGAGAACAGCATCTTCCCTCTGACCAAAATCCAATCTAAGAGCAACGAAGAGCGACAGGACTATCACCACTATTATGGCGATTGCAAGAATGAATCGCTTTCTCCGCCAGAACCTCCTTTTGACGGGTTCACTTTTCTCCATAACTACGTAGTCACTGCTCTCCAATTTTAACTCTTGTTCTAAACATTAGGCTTAAAAGCCCTGCAAAAGAATAGCACATGATTTGAACATGCCAGTGCTCTATGCCATAACGCATGTTTTCCGTTCATGGAAACTGTTCCTTGCACTGTTGATTGGCATAACGCTGGCATCCGCATTTTTCGCCGGCATCGACATCAAAGCGAATGTGACAGCGGGACAAGCCTTGAAACAAGATCTGAGCCGCGTTTATGTTGACATGGTTGCGACCTTGTACGAGAAACGTCCCGAGAGCATATTGAACGCCTCTAGAGACGTGGCAGGGCTGTCAGGAGTTGCAGGAACGGAGGTCATCTCCGCTTTTGAGGGACCGATAGACGTCGAAGCAAACGGCACATACTTTGATTATGCGAGAATAGTCGGAATTCAGAACCATTCACGCGTTTATGATGGTTGGCTTAATCGGCCCGAAGGAATAGGCGAAAACGAAACCTATGTGCTTAAAGATTCAGGCTTGGCTCAGAAATATTCGGTCGGAGACATCATACCCGTCAACATTTCAATCTACCCGAGCGGAGGTTCACCGGTGTTTGTTTCCTTGAATTTGACGGTGAAAGACTTTGTCGAGCTTGATGAGAAGTCAAGGTCGATTGTACTGGGAGGGTATTCTAGTTCCTATCCCCAAGTTTTCGTGTATCCTTCACCCTATTATGGGCAGAGAACGATCGACACGCTTGTTGTTGATTGGGAAAAGACTATGCAGAGATTGGTTGACACGCAGTAGAATGTTAACCCATTTGGTGGCCAGGTGAGTACAAGTCTACTTGTATATTTGGACCGAAATGCCCTAATTAGTCCATGGGACATTGACACGTCAACTACCAACATCAGAACCTTGCAGGCTCAAATCCAAACCAGAGCGGGGGCGGGTTTTTACTTTCAAAACAATCTCGACATGGTTCTCAGCAGTTTTCGATTCAAGTCGTTAGCAATTCAGTTTACGTTCACGTTTCTTTCGATTCCGATATTCTTCATGGCCTGGTATATGGGAACCACGGTTTCAGACGTATCTTTCAGCCTTCGGAGACGAGAGATAGGGCTCTTGTCCACAAAAGGCTTTTCTGGAGGGCAAATTCGAAGAATATTCCTGATCGAAACCATACTATTGGGACTGCTAGGCGGATTGCTTGGCGTCCTAGCGGGCTTTCTGTTGAACCCGCTTTTCTCTCAGTTCAGTACTGAAATGCTGTTCAATCCTCAGGTAATCAGTATCTACACACTTGTCTCGACTATCATTTTCGGAGTCATCATCGCGCTACTTTCAACTTACAACTCGGCCAAGAAAGCCTCCCGACTTTCCGCCGTCGATGCACTCAGAGAATATCTTCCCGCAGGGGAAATGAAATCCTACAAGAAAAGGTGGCCCTGGATCGCGTTCATCCTCGGAACCTACAAACTGATCATTTTCATTTTCAGCGTAAACGTAACAGTCCAACTGACCAGAATTGGCATGGCAGGACAAAATTTCATCCTAACGATTTTCAGCGGACTCGCCATCGTGATTGACTACGTTCTAACCTACATCGGGCCCTTACTGTTCTTCTGGGGAAGCACAAAACTATTCATCCAAGGCTCACTGAAATTTCAGGAACTCACGACAAGAGCAGCAAGTTTTCTAGGCGACCTAGGCGCCTTAGCAACAAAAAACGTAAGAAGAAACCCCGCACGCTCAGCCGCAATCGCCTTCCTGATAGCACTGATAATAAGCTACGGCGCCCAAGTCACCACCCAACTAGCCAGCGAACAAGACTACACCACCCGAAGAATCTACACACAAGTAGGCGCAGACCTCAGCATCTACGTCACCATCCCAAATGAAGCAGAAAACATCTCCTCGACAATATTAGCAAACGTTTCTACAAGCATAGAAAACTCAACAATAGAATACTCTCTAAGCAGCACATCAACTGGCGCCAACTACATATCAGTAAACATGAAAGCAGTCCAGCCTAAAACATGGCTCAAAGCCGCATACTATGAAAGCGATATGTTCACCGGAAACAATCTTGAAACCGCCTTCCGAAACCTGACAACCAACAAAGATGCAATCATCTTGGAAAAAGGCATTGCAAAACTCCTGAAACTCAACGTAGGCGACTTCATCACACTAACAATCGGAACCACTTCAAAGAAGATGACAGTGGTCGGTTTCTTCGGACCCGAAACAGGAGATGGACAAAGCTTCTTCTCACTGTACTGGTCCTTCGTTTCCGAAGAAGTCTACAAAGAGCTCAACAGTTCCGTCTACGTTTATAGCACAAGGATACTGCTCAAACTCAAACCTGGAGAGAACGGCACAGCAATTGCAGAAAACATTCGCAGCCTCGATCTGAACGTAAGCCTAGTGGATTCATTCGCTGAGGAATATGCACTTTCTCAATCAGACGTTACCACGGTAGGATCGTTGGACGCTCAGCGACTGGGCATTATCTTCGCGGTCTTAGCCGCATCAGTTGGAACAACACTTGTCAGTGTGGTGAGCATGAGAGAGAGAAGCCGCGAAGCCACGATAATGAGTGTGAAAGGCTTGTCCTACAAACAACTCGTAATAATGTTCGTAACAGAAAACCTTGCAGTCGTGACTTTCGCCGTAGTCTTGGGAACTTGTGTAGGATTCATTGCGGCATATGGAAACATTTCCGCCACCAACAGTTTCATCTCGTCCACCGCTTTGATCAAACACCGATTCATATTCCAGTCAGATGCGGTTTTGATGTTGGTTTCATGCGTTGCACTCATCTTCGTTTCAACAATAGCCCCAATATTGATCATATCGAGAGGATACATCACCAAACTTGAAAGGATGGTCAGACTAAGATGAAAGGTCTAGACGTGAAAGTCAACAATCTAGTCAAAGCATACAGAATAGGCAAAATCGAAGTGCAAGCACTGAGAGGATTGAACATGGACGTCAACGCTGGAGAATTCATCGCCATCATAGGACCAAGCGGAAGCGGAAAAACCACTCTACTCAACGTGCTCAGCGGCCTGGACACTGCAACAGCAGGCACCGTACAGGTAGGAAATGTAGACCTGACGAGTATGAACCCCACACAGCTCGTTGATTACAGGAGAGAAACAGTCGGTCACATATTCCAAACACTAAACCTGATTTCAACGCTGACTGCCACCGAAAACATTGAACTTCCAATGATTGCACGCGGAGTCTCAAGAGGAAAAAGAAAGGAACGCGTCCAAGAACTTCTTGGAATAGTCAGCCTAACCGATCGTGCCAACCACAAGCCAGAAGAACTCAGCGGCGGAGAACAACAACGCATCGCCATGGCCTCGGCACTTGCCAACGACGCACCGATCATCTTGGCTGACGAACCAACAGGCGAACTAGACACAGTCAACGCAAAAATCGTCGTCGACTATCTGCTCAAAGTAAACAGAGAACTGCACAAGACCATCATAATGGTTACCCACGACCCGAGCGTTGCAAGAAGAACCGACAGAATCTTGCGCATTGAGGACGGCGTGATCAAAATGGCATTAGCTCCAACTGAAATGATCGGCGAGGAAAAAGCCGTATCATATGTTGATCAGCTAAGGGCCAGAATGGGAGAAATAGATGCGCAAACAGTCCAGTTAGACAATGATTTCAAGTCCAGTAAGATCGACGGCGACGAATACATGGAAAAGAGACAGAGTCTCAAGAGAACAAGAGACGGGCTCAGAGATGAATTGCACAGAATGGGCGTCGTAACCTAGGCGGCAACTTTCTACTGCACGTTTGTTCTGTGTTTCAGGACACGCAACACTTTCATGATCGCTCCAATCAAGTGGAACAGATCCAAAGCCGAATGCAACCCATTTCTGCGTGCTTAAACGTGTTTATCTAAATTGTCAACAAAAAAGAGGAGATAGGGGCAGACGAAAAACAAGATCAGTTCATCTTTGTTCAGCAAGTTGTCACCGTGGCTCGTATTCATCCAAGATTCCTTTCAACCGTCTGACCAACTCATCACTACTTCGTTTACTTTCCGCGGACGGACGATAATGCGCCGGCTCACGTACCTCGGATCCGACAGGCCAGCGATAGGAAGCTCTGGAGGCTGCCAACTCGCGTGAAAGCTGCAGTTCCGGATAAACCTCATCAATTACCGAGATCACGACTGCCTCCTCCGCATCAATTGCCCTTCCAGGATCAAACCAGTGTGCCGGTTCTCTTACTTCCGGCTGAACTGCTTGTGCCTTTTCAGTGTAAGCACGTTCGACAAGGTGCTCCCTTCGGAAATGGGCAGGTTCCATCCAATGAGTCCATAGCTTGAGCTTCAACGCTTCGAACCACAGCAGATACAGGTTGTAGGTGCCTGGAGAAACGGATGATATGGGTTTGCCCACCAAACTCTTCGTGGCAGTCGTCAATTCACGGTCGAACAATGTGTCCTTGAGATGGCTCTCGCCCATTCCGAACCTTTTGACCGTGCCTTTGTCTCCGATCTCCAGCATGACCGGTAACGTCGTGGTCACCACAAAACCGATTTGCCGTGACGCTCGGTCAAAGGCTTTGTCTATCTCCTCCTGGTATTTTTCTCGAATGTACCTGTATATGGCTAGCAAGTCGTCGTGAAGCCTGACGATCCTCGGATGTGCCGGTTCAACCCAGTCGCGTCGCCGTGCGAATTTCTCTCCTGACGTTTCAATCACCTCCTTGTGTACATGTTACTCTGCGTCGTCTCGTCATTCATTTTCGCCCCCTTGTTGACGAAGACGGGCCTTGAACAAGTCATAGGGAATCGGGGATGATGGAATCTTGAGAGATCTCATTTCGCCTGGCTCTTCAGTTATCCTGAGTGTGGGTTGCCAGCTTCTTACACCTTCAAAGCCGTAGTAAGGTGTCAGACCGCAATCGAATAGAGAAGGAGTACGAATGTGTGGTGTCATTCTCGACATGTCGGTTCTTTTTCCACTGTACGCTTCCTCCAGCCATTCAAGGATCCGTTCGCCTTCGACATGCAGCTCCATGCTTTTCTCGTCTATATTCTGCCGCATTTCTCGTGCGAAACCTTGGATCGCAAGCTGATCGTCAACCTGAACTTCGTCTACGAAGTCATAGATTCTGCACAGATGCTGATACGTGTCTATGTTAGTTTCTTTTATGAAGTTGCGCGTGGCTCCTCGCAGTGTTTGTGAGAGTGCCACTGGATAGAATCGTCGCAGCAGCTGAAAGCAGAAGTCAACTTGCATGTTGAAGTAGTGCAACCCAAAATCGTTGAAGTTGCGGTCAAAAAAGGCGTAATTAGCGATCTGATGAAAAGCTTCAACCTTCGGATCTCTGAGGCGGTAGTCGAACCCGAAATAGTCTCCGAGCAAGCGACCTTCCGCCTTTAGTTTGGCTTCTAAACCTGTTCCTGCGTATGCTTCGGCTCGGCAGAAATTGAACGGGTTCTCCACGTGTCGTTCGATGAAGCGCAGGTTTGTCAGGATGTTGTCCATTGTCGTGTCGGGCTCAAACATGAGCAGGTTGTAAGCCACGTGGACATCGAAATCGTTCAGAACCCTTAGTGCATGTAGGATTTGTTCAAGCGTTTGTTTTCGGTTGAGGTTGTGCAAGCCTTCTTCAGACGCGTTTTCCACTCCGAGAAACACCCGGAACAGGCCTAGGTCATCCAAGACCTTGATTGAGTCATACGTGATGCTGTCAGGACGCGCTTTGATCGCGATCGCTATCTCTCTTACTCCGTCGTGTTGCAATTGTTCTCGGAGCTCTTTGAACCGTTCAAGGGCATCCGTTGGGTTGGGCAGAAAGAAGTTGTCATCTTGAAAATTGAAGATGCGAATTCCATGTTGAAAGTAAAGCTCCTTCATTTCCGCGGCAATACTGTCGACGCTCCGGAAGCGAAACTTACGGCCGCCTACTCTTTCATACCAAGCGTTGATGCTGCAGAATGCACAGTTGCGCCAACATCCTCGGCTGCTCAGAATGCTGGCGATGCTCTTGCCGTAGTATTCATGAAAAGTGATCCGCTTTGGAAAGGCTAAGCCATCCAGATCTCTGGGGTTGCCGAGTGATGGGTTTGTCGCAATTGAGCCGTCGGATTTTCTGTAGCAAAGCCCTGGAACCTGAGACAGGTCGTCAAGATGATTGACGAGAGTACTTATGAGTTCTTCACCCTCGCCTAGGGCAATTGAGTCAAATGCATGGAAATCTTGAAGCAGGCGTTCACAGTTGAAAGAAGCAAAGGGTCCGCCCGCCACGATGTGACCGCCATAGTCTCCGTCCCTGAGTGCCTGGGCCAGACGACAGAACTCTCTGGCGCGACTCGTGAACACCATGGAGAGGCCGGTAACTTGAGGTGAGAAGGAAATTACTTGTTTCACAGTTTGGGAGATGTCTTGTTCTGTGTTGAACGGGACGATTTCAACTCTGTGTTTTTCACGTTCAAGCGTGGAAGTCATGTAACGCAGACCCAGGTTTTCTTCGAGCTCGGCACCTACTAGCGCGATTTTCAACTTTCTTCACCTTCTCGCAAATCATTCACAGCGTCAAAATGAAAACCTCACGCAAATTGGTTGAAACATCAACGATCTTCTTGCACCTCTTTGACATCACGTTCTTCCAAAACCTTATCACATTTGTGAGCGTTGACGTATCGGCCACGTGGGACCGGCATTATCTTCCCACAGGATTATCTTCTGGCAGCTTTGATTGTCTTGATTGCTTGAGCGAGAGTCAAGTCGGGTTTGCCCTTCAGTTCAAAACTTGACACCAGCTTCCTTACGATCCAAGCCTCAAGCGCTTTCGCACTTTGTTCTCCAAGAACCCAGCCCAGTCTCTTACTGAACAGTTCAGGTTCTTCAACGATCTTGGTTCTTTCAAGATGAACGTGTCTTTGAAAGTAGTTTTTCAGGGTTTGTTTTCCATCTTTTCCAAGAGTTTCTAAAGCCTCATCGATGCAAAACAAGATCTTCTGTTCGACACTGGGGTCCAAGGACATAGAACTTAGTTATAGAGCAAAACGTATATAAACTTTATTTTCGACGAAAAGAAAGGCTTTTTACCGACAAAAGTGAAAGGAGGTGGTATGCTTGAACTGGAGAACATTCGCCATTCGACACTGGAAGGCAATCTTGCTCCTCATTCAAATCGGAATAGTCGCCATGTCAATTGCCGTTACAAAGGCAAACGCAGAACCCATAGATACACCGTGCGGACCATAAGACTAATATTCGAAATAGGACGAGCGCAATAAGGCGGGAGAGGAATGTCCAAGAACCTAGACAAGCTGGACGTGAGAATCCTCGAAGGACTCGCAGAATACGGCCCTCGAAACATGGCAAGACTGGCAAAGGAACTCAAGATACCGAGAGGGACAATTCTCTCAAGAATAGAGCGCATGTCCTCATCATTTTTCCTCAGACTCGTGACGACAATCTACCACACGAACTTGGGAATGAAGAAAGCAGTCGTTCTTGCTAGGGCCAGGCCCGGATATGAGGAGCTACTCTTCAACTGCCTGAAGATAAACAAGTTTTACATTTACCTGAGCAGAGTCTACGGACTTTTCGAAGGATGTCTAGCAATCTACGTCATTCCAATAGACCACACGAACGAGTTTGAACACTTTCTGAAAGAAGTGGAAAAATCTGGAGTCACACGGAAAATAGATTTACGCTGGTCAACGTGCTTTCACACCGTCAACCGCACGAGTAACTGGTTTGACGACAGCACCGGGAGCTGGGTTTTCCACTGGGACGAATGGGTTAAAGAGGTTCACGTTGCCGACAACGAATTACCCTACACGCTGAAAGACCCTCCAAGCTTTCCTGTAAAAGCCGATGAAAAAGACCTGTACATCGTGAAAGAGCTTGAGAAGGACGCAACAGTAAGCCTGGCCTCGATCGCCAGAAAGCTTGGGACTTCACTTCAGAACATACGCTACCACTACGAGAAACACGTTATGAAAAACGGGCTAGTGGAGACGTACCAAATGGCCATGCTGCCGTTTGACAGGACGACTTCCGACATGGCCTTCTTCGTCTTCAGATTCGACGACTCAGAGAAAATGAGCAAATTCGCGCGAACTCTCCTGGACAAACCCTTCGTTATCATCCTCGGCAAAATACTCGGAGACAGTTCATTAGTTTGCCAAATTTACCTTCCCCGACTGGAGCTCAGGAACTTCATCGACGCCCTATCAAACCTTGCCCGACAGAATTTCCTTCTGGACTACGAGTACGTGCTTCAAGATCTCCGGGAGGGAAAATGGTCAAGGGAGACTGTCCCATACGAATTCTTCAAGAAGAAAACTTGGGCATACGAACACGAAAAACACGTGAAAGCCCTGAAAGACTCAGTATCCCACACGGAACTCGCCTAATCGAACCGACGAGTTTGCCAAGCTGTATGCGACTTGCGCGCGCTTTGGAAGACTTTTCAGCAATGTTGAAACAAATGCAAAGTGTAACAAGTTACTTTGCGC
>Ga0315277_10002410_pt1 | contig 26131 bp, 27 predicted proteins | sample YL17G05_15_MG_FD_203695 | JGI IMG/M metagenome (GOLD analysis project Ga0315277, IMG submission 203695) | Sediment microbial communities from Yellowstone Lake, YNP, Wyoming, USA - YL17G05_15 | ecosystem: Environmental > Aquatic > Freshwater > Lake > Sediment | place: USA: Wyoming | collected... | reverse complement strand
GGATCAGCTTATGGTCTAGAGCGGCGTACTTGTAGATCCCTGGCTTCAGGCCCTCGACACGATTGCACAGCACATACGTCTCAAACGGGTGTCGCGACCCGGCCGACGGCACTGTGCGGAGCGTCGTGGGGCGGGCGGTGACTTCTTTGACGCCCTGTGTCATATACAGGAGGTAGGCAAGTTCGTCCAGCGTGTAATGCTCCTCCGAATACTGGCGGATGCTTGTCCGGGTGACGATGGCCTCCGAGAGGTCGACCTTTCTTACCTTGAACGATCCCGGTGCGGGTAAGTCTATGACAACGGCACCCTCTTCGATGCCATCTGCCAGGGGCGGCTGACTCAGGCCCTGGACCTGATCGGATTCCTTGAGGTACTTGTACTTCGTTTTCTCCATGAACTCCCGGCCTGTGGACATTGGGTTATCCCCTTTCCCGAATTCCTCTGCGTCTCGCAGGGTCAGCGCTTCCTTAGCCTGCGCAGGCGGTGCGCCCGGTAGTCCGGCACATACACGTCACCCTCAGGGGAGACGCCAACCCCGGCAGGGTAGATGAAGGAAGCTTCCAGAGCGTCGCCCCTGTCACCGCCGTGTACCCTGGCACCCGTTCCCGCGATAGTAGTGATACGACCAGTGTGACCCTCAACCCTCCTGATCCTGGCATTCCCGGTGTCGGCTATGTGGATGTTCCCGGCCCGGTCAACGGCGACTCCGTGGGGCTCGCAGAGCATAGCGCTCTGCGCCGGCCCGCCGTCGCCGGCAAAGCCCTGCCTCCCGCACCCCGCGATGGTTTCGATAATCCCAGTGCCGAGGTCAACCCGCCTGATGCAGGCGTTCCCATGGTCCGCGATGTACAGGTGGTCGCGGGCCTGGTCGCATGCGACACCGTAGGGACCGGCCAGAGTTGCCTGCGCGGCAGGACCACCGTCTCCGGAATAACCCCACTCGCCCGTCCCTGCAACGGTATGGATGAGCCCCGCAGCGTCCACCACGCGGATGCGGTTATTACCGAAGTCATTGAAGTACATGTTGCTTGCCAGGTCGAAAGCGATGCCCGCAGGCTCGTGTAACATGGCGTTGCGGGCCGCCGCACCGTCGCCGGAGAAGCCTTTCTCTCCGGTGCCCGCGACTCTCCTGACTGTGCCCGACCGGTAGTCCACCAGCGTGATGACGTTACCATAGGACTCAGCCGCGAAGATGCGGCCGGCATTGTCGGCCGCGGACGCGTGTGGGCAGTTGATGGATGCTTCCGCGATGGACGCTCCGTCTGTGCTGGTCTTCGCCTGCCCGTCTCCGGCAACGGTCCTCAGGGCTCCCGTCGAGGGCTCGTATACCCGGATCCTGTGGTTATGCAGGTCGGCGATGAGGACTGAGCCGTCCGGCGCAATGAAAGCGCCTCCTGGCCCTTTGAACATCCCGGTGCGGGCATCCGGCGAATCCGCGAAGCCGGGCTCACCCGAGCCCGCCACCGTCTCCACGAACCAGTCACTATCCACAAGTAGCACCTCCAGCAGGTGATCTGGTGCCCGGTCACCCCGCAAATCATACCAGACATGTCACAGCCGGGGCCATGACAAGGTGAATTTGCCAGTGTCCGCTCAACGACGAGTGGTACCGCACGGCCTCCTGACAGCGAACCCTGATGAAGGCCAACGCAGCGCCTGCGTAGAAAGAGACTTCACCCGGAACGAAAGGTGGGTTTCCAGTGAAGGTATTCATCTCCGCGGACATTGAAGGCATCACGGGCATCGTGGATGCTGAACTCCAGACCGGCACTGCCGGCAGAGACTATGAGAAAGCCCGCCGGCTCATGACGCAGGATGCGAACGCAGCCATAGGCGGGGCGTTCGACGCGGGAGCGAGCGAAGTCGTTGTTTCGGACGGTCACGGTGGGTCGTCCATGAGGAACCTGCTCCTGGAAGAACTTGACCCGAGGGCAGAGGCCGTCGTCGGGTCGCCGAAACCGCTGACCCAGATGGAAGGGGTTGACTCGACCTTTGGCCTTGCCATGCTGGTGGGATATCACGCTAGGATGGGGTCCGAAGGCATCCTGAGCCATACGATCTCCGGGGGCGCCGTCGCCAATGTTTGGATCAACGATGTGCTGGTGGGCGAGACCGGTATCAACTCGCTGCTGGCCGGGGCTTTTGGCGTGCCGGTCGGCCTTGTAACGGGTGACCAGTGCGTAACTGCGGAAGCTAAAGCGCTCATGCCCTGGGTGGATACCGTCATAGTGAAACACGCGATCACCCGCTATGCTGCCAGGTGCCTCTCTCCAGCGAAAACCAGGGAACTCATTCACGGCGCCGCGGTCGAAGCCGTCAGGGCGGCCTCGCAGGGCAAATACAAGCCGCTCGTTTTCCCTGCGCCGTTGACCTACAAGCTGCAGCTCATCAACAGTGGTCTCGCGGATAAGGCGGCCAGGATGGGTGAGGAGCGAATCGACCCGACGACATTCAAGATTGTGGGAGAATGCCCGGTAGACTGCTTCAAGAGAATGCGCGCGCTCATAGGGCTGGCCCAAGGGTGATGGCATGAAAGCGCTGGTGCTTGGGGGTACGGGCTATCTTGGCCGCCAGGTGGTCGAAGTGCTCCTGGAACGTGGCCATGAGGTAACGGTCATACACCGGGGACAGGTTGAGTCAGACTCCGGCAAAGAGGCCCGTCACCTTCACGGTGACCGCTCTGCGGTTGCCGGGCTGGTCGCCGGCCTGGAGTTCGACGCGTTCATAGACATACGACCCATGAATGACAAAGACTCTGCCGTCGCCATTGAGGCGCTGCGGCGGCGGGTCGGGCGAACTGTCCATGCGTCCAGCATGGATGTATATGAGGCATACGACAGCTTCCGCTCTGGAACGGCGACAGAGCCGGTGCCTTTTAACGAGGACGCTCCGGTCAGGAAGCAACTGTACCCCTACCAGGGCCAGAACCCAAGACTTGAGGACTACGACAAGATACTCATGGAACGGGCCGTTCTTGGTGCCGGATCCGGCTTCCCGGCCTGCGTCATACGCTTCCCAGTGCTCTACGGCCCGTGGGACAGGCAACGGCGTGAGTGGCCTTTCCTGCGGCGCATCCTTGATGGCCGGCCGGTGGTGATGGGAGGAGGCAGCACCTGGCTCTTCCAAAGAATGTACATCCGCGATGCCGCCAGGGCGATGGTTCTCGCGGCCGAACGGGATGAAGCCATGGGTCGCATCTTCAACGTCGGGGAGCCGCAGACGCTTACAATGCTCCAGTGGGCGGTCGCAATCGGAGAGGCGTGCGGGCATAAGGCCGGTGTCCGCGTCATACCGGACGCGCTGCTCCCTGAGCACTTGCTCGGCCACGTCACTCACCAGCAGCATATCCTTGCAGACACCAGCCGTATAAGGGCTGCGCTGGGATACCGGGAAGAACGCCCAGCCAGCGAGACCATCAGGATGTCGGTTGAGTGGCACATGGCGCACCCGCCCGCGGACGATGGGGAAGAATACCGCAGGCAGCTTGACCTTGAAGAGCAGGCGCTGCGGGCGTCTACATAGGAGACAGCCGCGGAGCGGACGCCTACAAGGCGGCACATGTCGCGTGGGATAGGAGGCTGGCGATGCGGATTTCCCTCGATGCAGCAAGGATATTCCTTGACTATCTGGACGGCAAGGTAGCGGCAGGAGACGTCATCCGTCACCCTGCATACGCAGCTGTCAAGAGCCATGCCGGTCGCTTTGGCGACGGCATGGACGAGACGGATATCGAGGCTGCCCGTGCGGGACAGTCTAGCCGGTTCCCAGGGCTGAAAGGGCTCGATGCGAATCTCCCCAGGATATTGCTCCTGATGGAGAGCATCGAGAGCTCCACCGCTGGCTGGAGCGCCACTATCGAGACCGAACTCGGCGACCTGCTGCCGGGGGAAGACCTGGACAGCATAGTGATCTACCCGGTGATAGGCTACGATTGGGGCATCGGTCATGATGGCGTGGTCGCCATGAACCTGAACTCCGCGCACTACCTTGAGAATCATGAGGAGTTCCTGTACTGGGCAATTCACGAGAGCTTTCATGTGGTGTACGAGCGGTACTGGCCTATGCCGCCTATCAGGGCGGTCTCGACGCCGGAGCAGTGGCTCACCCTGTTTCACCTGGCTCTGCAGAACGAGGGCTATGCCACGTATGCGCCGCTCGCGTTGCGGCAGCGTCGCCGCGCCCTCAATGGGAGGGACTACCGCGTGGTCCAGGACCCCGACCTGCTGGGCGCCGCCATCAAGGATTTCCTTCATAACGAGGCAGCCATCAGGCAGCACGCCCTGTCCTCACGGGAAGAACTCCTGGACGTGTGCTTCGGCTCGAGAAGGCTGGCGTACACGGTCGGGTGCGAGCTCGTCAGACGCGTCGAGCACGCCTCGGGACGGGAAGCCGTCAGGGCAGGGGCGCTGCAGAACTGTGACGACTTCTGGCGAGCGTACGGGCACCTTCTGGAGACGTGAACCTGCAGCTACTGAAGTACGGCTCCGCACTTGAACGTGCTGAACGCCGATATTACAGCCTAGCAGGAGAATAGTCAATACTGGAATTGCTGGCAGTGTGAATCACGGCGACAGAGTCCCGGCCACGTTGCCAGCGAAAATGCCGCCTCACGAACAGTCCGGGATAGATTCCGTCACTCGTCTTGCAGTGGGGGCACGATTCCCGTGGAATCTGCCCTACACGGTCGCGCTTCTCATGTACAGTCATGCTTCTTGGGTTACAGTCTTGAGGTACAGGTCATGACACGTCCATCCTTGTCCCGTACCAAGCTCCAAGTGTATAATCAGTCCAGAACCCAATAGTCGCACGGGTCTCGGAAGAGATAACAGGGAAGCCAGTGTGAATCTGGCGCGGTCCCGCCACTGTAACCGCTGAAGCCCCGCACGGGCCACTGTCGAAAGATGGGAAGGCGCGGAAGGCTGATGATACGGAAGCCAGGAGACCTACCCATGCGCTAATGGCAGCCAGCCTTCGGGAGCCGAGGATGGATGCAGGATGCGCAATATATCCTCAGTCCTGGCGGGCTGGGGATATTCGTTTTGAGGAGGAAGGTCATGCTCTCTCAGCGCGTGCGCAGGCTGCTCGTGGCACTGGCAGTCCTGGCCCTGATCACAAGTCTCACCGCGTGTGGCATTCCCGCTAGACCCGGTAGCGCTCCCCAACCAGCGTCAAAGCCGGCTCCGCAAGTAACCCCGACTAACACCCTCACCGACAGCTTCGGCCGTAGCGTGACAGTGGTGGCTAAGCCGGCAAGGATAGTCTCGTTGGCGCCGTCGCATACGGAGGTGCTCTTTGCCCTGGGGCTTGGCGAGCAAGTAGTTGGAGTCACCAAGTATTGCGACTACCCTGCTGAGGCAAAGCAGAAGACACAGGTAGGTGGCTACTCCGACCCGTCCGTTGAGAAGATCGTGTCGCTCAAGCCCGATCTGGTCCTGGCAGACAGCCTGCACAAGACCATCGTCGAGCAGCTTGAGTCGCTGAAAGTCCCGGTCCTTGCGATAGAAGCGAAAACAGTGGACGCCATCCCGGGCCTGATTGAGACCATCGGTAGAGCTTCGGGCAGGGAAGAAGAGGGCCGAGCCCTCGCTGCCACGCTGCGCCGCGACATGGACGCGATCACCGTCAAGACCAGAGCCCTGGGGGAGAAGAGCCGGCCCCGGGTGTACTACGAGCTCTGGCATGACCCACTGATGAGCGTAGGGCCGGGCAGCTACCTGGACGACCTGATAGCGCTGGCCGGAGGCGCGAACATAATGGCTGACGCCAGGTCGGCCTATCCTCTGGCAAACGCCGAGGCCATTCTCAAGGCAGACCCGCAGGTTATCATTTACTGCCACGGCCAGCAGAAGAAAGAAGACATTGCCAGGAGGCCGGGCTGGGGCAAGCTCGATGCGGTAAAGGGCGGCAGGATAGTGCTTTTCCCGGATGAGAATATCTTCATGAGATCCGGGCCACGGATTGCCGAGGCACTCAAGTCTCTTGCACTAATCCTGCATCCGGAGTTGTTCAAGTGAGCCGCGAGGGTGCAAATTCCAGGCCAGTCAGGCGGGTGGTGACTCTCAGGTGAGTCGCAGGAGCAGGGGGGAAGGGCGACTGGGCGCACGGGCGGCGACCGGCCTGCTGCTCGCTCTGACAGCATGCGCGCTGCTGGCGGCTGCCTCAACAGGTGCGGCGCATGTCGGGCCCCGCACCGTTGGGGCAATGATCCTTGCGAGGTTCGGGCTCCTCCGTGCGGTGCCCTGGTGGAGCGAAGTTGACGAGTCGATCGTCTTCGATATCCGCCTGCCGCGGGCAGTCCTGGGAATGCTGGTAGGGGGCTCTCTGGCGGTCTGCGGCGCAGCATTCCAGGGTCTATTCCGTAACGTGATGGCAGACCCTTTCATACTCGGCGTATCGCCGGGGGCTGCGCTGGGGGCGGCCCTGGCGATTGTGCTGAGGGTTGACGTGAAACTCTTCGGCATTTCAGCGATACCGCTGTTCGCATTCGGAGGTGGCCTGCTCACATCCGTCCTGGTGTATTCGCTTTCCCGCATCCGCAGCACGGTTCCGGTGCATACCCTGCTCCTGACCGGCATCGCGGTAGGCTCAGTGCTGTCATCTCTCACCTCGCTGGTGATGGTGCTGGGTCAGAGGGACCTGTACCAGGTGTTCTTCTGGATAATGGGCGGGCTTGGGGGTAAGACCTGGGCCCATGTGCGGATGGTGCTGCCCTATGCGGCGCTGGGCATTGTGGCAATACTACTGTCCGCGCGGGAGTTGAACCTGATGCTGCTCGGCGAGGAAGACGCGTTCCACCTGGGGGTCAGTGTCGAAAGAACCAAGCTCCGGATCCTTGTCGCCGCATCCCTAGCGGCTGCGGCTGCGGTGGCGGCTGCCGGGGTCGTGGGTTTCGTTGGGCTGATAGTTCCCCACGCCACGAGGCTGGTCGTCGGTCCGGACCACAAAGTGTTCTTGCCCAGCGCAATGCTTGCGGGCAGCGCCACAGTCCTGGCTGCCGATATGGTGGCCCGGAGCGCGTTTGGTTCCCAGGAGATACCCCTGGGCATCGTGACGGCTCTGCTCGGGGCACCGTTCTTTCTCTTCCTGCTCAGGACGAAGGGGGCAGGAAAGTGAGCAGTGTTGGCATAAGAGTTGAGGGAGTCGAGTTCTCCTACCCGGGCCGTGAAGTCCTGCGAGGCGTGACGCTTGAGGCGGGCAAGGGCGATTTCGTGGCAGTAGTAGGACCAAACGGCTCGGGCAAGACGACGTTGTTGCGGACTATCTCGGGTTTTCTCAAGGCTCAGCGCGGCTCGGTGTATGTCGAGGAGAACGATATCTCGCGGCTCGGGCCGAGGGAGATAGCGCGACGCGTATCTGTCGTTGGGCAGAGCAGCATATTTGATTTCCCTTTCTCGGTTGAGGAGTACGTCCTGTTCGGCCGCGAGCCTCACATTGGGCCGTTCGAGACCTATTCGTCCAGAGACCGGGAGCTTGCTCGGGAGGCGATGGACTGGACAGGTGTGCCCGAAATGGCCTCCAGGCCGGTGACGGAGCTGAGTGGGGGAGAGCAGCGCCGCGTGCTGGTGGCCCGTGCTCTGGCGCAGCAACCGAGAGTGCTGTTGCTCGATGAGCCGACGCAGGGGCTAGACATAAACTACCAGGTCCAGGTGATGGCGCTTCTCCGCTCACTGGCAAAGGAGAGGCAAGTCGCGGTGATTGCCGTGCTCCACGACATCAACCTGGCGTCTTCTTACTGCGATCGTGTTATCCTGATGAGCCAGGGGACGATCTATGCAGCGGGCACGCCCGCGAGTGCGATCACGTCCGAGAACCTTTCTGCCGTCTATGGTTCGCCGGTGGCAGTCAGTCTTGAGAGAGGCCGGCCATTCGTCTGGCCGGTAGCGCCGGTCACTGCGTCAAGCAGCGGTGATGCAACGCGGCAGGTCTTTGTCGTCGGGGGTGGAGGAACGGCTCAACGCTTGCTCGAGACGATTCTGATGGCCGGGTTCCGCGTGGTGGCAGGTGTGTTGAACGTAGGAGACGCCGACTGGCTGCTGTGCCGCTCGCTTGGAATCGAGACTGTTGACGAGGAACCGTTTTCCCCTATGTCGGCTGCGAGAATCGAAGAGGCCAAACAGCACGCGCTACGCTCGTGCGCGCTGGTGCTCACGCGAGTGCCTTTCGGTCCGGGCAACTTGGGGAACCTGGAAATTGTTGAGGACGCTCTGGAAATGGGAAAGCCGGTGGCGGTGATGGGTATGGACGACTTCGCGTCGCGAGACTACACGGGAGGAAAAGCAAAGCAGGTGCTCGAACGCGCTCTAGCGTCCGGCGCAGAACGATTGGTGGATGAGGCCCAGGCTGTGGATTTCCTGAGGAGGTGCGGAGAATGGGCAAGAAGATCTTCGTAATAGGCGGGGCAAGGAGTGGGAAAAGCGCGTTCGCACAGACTCTGATCCGGCAGTCGGGGCTTCCGGCAACCTACGTCGCCACGGCCGAGGCGCTTGATGACGAGATGAAGCGCCGGATAGAAAGGCACAAGAAGGACCGGCCCCAGGTGTGGCCCACGGTGGAAGCGCCATACGCGATGCCGTCAAGGCTTTCTTCGTGCGCCGTGCCCGGCCAGGCCGTTCTGGTTGATTGCCTTGCCGTTTACGTGTCCAACCAGATGGTTGTGACCATGCACACTTATCACGACACGATGAGCGTTTCCCAGCTGGCCGACCTGGAAGCTGGCGTTCTTGCCGATGTCAGGAGTGCTCTCAAGGCATGCTCGCGCTCCGACCTTGCGATAGTCGTGTCAAACGAGGTCGGGCTCGCGATAGTCCCGGATACATTCCTGGGCAGAGCTTACCGTGACGTTCTCGGTAGGGTGAACCAGGTCGCGTCGCTCTGGGCGGATGAGGTGTACTTCGTCCTGTCAGGGATTCCGATCAAAATCAAGGCGCCGGCCGTCCACGGCGGGCAGTCCGCAGAGTAGAGCGGCATGGGCATGGCGTGCCGGCCGGTTCTCATATGCAGGTGCTGAGGCTTTTCGGTATCGCGCTCGGGTTCCTGACGCGGCTGCCAGTGCGGTTGAAGCGTCCGCCCACCGAGCAGGAACTCGGTGCCTCGATTGCGCTGTTCCCCCTGGTGGGCACGCTGGTGGGGCTGCTTTCGGCGGGGGCAGGCCTGGTAGGGAGGTACCTGGTCGAGCCCAGTGGGTGGGCGCCGGGTAGTGCTGCCGGCGCTATTGCAGGAGGCACAGTTGCGGCCGGCGCGGGCGCGGTCCTGTACGTCGTGGTCAATACGCTCGTTACTGGCGGGCTTCACCTCGATGGGCTTTCTGACGTGGCCGATGGCCTGGCCGTGGGCGACCCGGTTTCTGCGCTAGAGGTCATGAAAGACAGTCACGCTGGAGTGATGGGCGTCATCTGGCTCATAGTGGATATCCTTGCGCGCTTCGTCCTGGCTCAAGCCCTGCTCCTGCCCGGTCTCGTGGGATGGCTCGTGGTGGCGCCCGTCGCGGGGCGCGCTGCGCAGGCCATTGTCATCTCGCGTTACCCGTACGCCAGGAATTCGGGTACGGGAAAGGCCTTCTCGCAGAACGCTCGAGCAGTGCATTCGATGATCGCTGCAGTACTCGTCCTGGGCGCCGGGATGTGCCTCGGCCCGGCGGGTCCAGCGGTGACGATGGTGTCCATCCTTGTCGCCTGGGGCTGGGGAAAGCTTCTTGCACGGTGGCTTGGCGGCCTGACAGGCGATACCTATGGGTCGATCAATGAAGTCTGCGAACTCGTATTCCTGTTCGGTGCAGTGGTCCTCACGTGAAAGAGTCTGCCCTGCGGTGATGCGGCAGGTACCAGGCAAGTCAGGGGGTCTCCATTTATGGCAGTGGATGCAGGCCGGATACGCGTACTCATAGTAAGGCATGGCGTTACGCGATGGAACAAGGAAGCCAGGTACCAGGGCCAGACAGATATCCCGCTCTCCGAAGATGGCATCGCTCAGGCCCAGGCGGTCGGGCGGCGGCTTGCTCCCGAACCGGTCTGCCGGGTGTATTCCAGCGATCTCTCACGGGCGAAAATGACTGCGGACATCATCGCCCAGCACCATCACATTGAGGTCAAGACTGATAGGCGCCTTCGCGAGATGTTTTTCGGTGAGTGGGAAGGCCTGACCTTCGACGAAATTGGCGCGAAGTGGCCCGGCCTCAGGGATGGGTGGCTCAAAGATCCGGTTAGTCTCCGGCCACCGGGCGGCGAAAGCGCCTCTGACCTGATCTCGCGCGTGTTGGAGGCCATGCGGGATATCTATTCCGAGCTGCGCGACACGGGTAAACAGCCGGAGACAAGGCCTTGTTGTGTGATTGTCTGTCACGGGGGCGTCATACGGAGCCTCATCGCGCTCTCGTCCAGCGGCTCAGCCGAGAGTATGTGGTCCAAACCGGTACGCCAGTCGTCCATAACCACCGGTTCGATGGGCCCTGACGGCCTGGTCATAGAAGCGTGGGACGATGTCTCGCACCTGAACTCCGCGACCTAGGCTCCACCGGGGCGATGCTATCTCGACACTCCGGCTTCCTCAAAAGTGGCCATCTCTGCGGCAATCTTCAGCGACGCATCGCAGAGGGACATGGCCAGCGCCGTGCCGGTGCCTTCGCCCAGCCTCATGTCAAGGGAAACCAGCGGGCTGAGCCCCAGCACATCCAGGGCAGCCTTATGACCGGGCTCGGCGGATAGGTGAGAACTGATCATGTAGTCCCGCGACGCGGGTGACAGCAGCGCGGCAAGGCAGGCCGCAATAGTCGAGATAAAGCCATCTATGACGGCTGGTGTTCTCAGAGCGGCCGCGCCCAGTATAAGGCCTGCGAGAGCCCCTATCTCAAGCCCACCCACCTTATGGACGATGTCCACTGCGTCAGAAGACGAAGGCAGGTTGACCTCAAGGGCGCGCTGGACTGCAGCGATCTTCCGCGCCAGCCCTGCATCGTCCACTCCTGTCCCGCGCCCGGCCACCCTTGCCGGTGGCAGTCCGGTAATGGCGCACAGGACTGCCGTGCTGGCCGTGGTATTCCCAATCCCCATATCGCCTGTACCTATCAACGTCGCGCCACGCGCGACTTCGTCCCGGGCAACCTCAGATCCCACCATGATGGCCCTGACAGCTTCGTCCCTGGTCATCGCCGGGCCGCGGCACATGTTGGCAGTACCCCGGCGCACATTACGCCGGAGATATCCCCCGCCGGGCACGTCAATCGCCACTCCGGCGTCCACGACGGTCACCTCTGCCCCAGCGTGCCTGGCCAGGACATTGATGGCAGCGCCCCCGGACACGAAATTAAGGACCATTTGCGGCGTGACGGATGAGGGAAAGGCACTCACGCCCTCCTCAGTGACACCGTGGTCGCCAGCCATCACGACTATGACCTTGCGACCGGGCCGGGGCTGGGGATTTGCAGTGATGCCGGCTATCCTGACGTAGAGTTCCTCAAGCCGGCCAAGGCTTCCGCGCGGCTTGGTCAAGGAGTCGAGCCGTTGCCTGGCGGCATCCATGCTGGCGGCATCGAGCGGCCCAATATCCAGGAGCCAGGATGGGAGACCCTGCATGGCACACATACCTTTCACCTAGGTTCTTGCCCGGTACCGTGAACCGACCCGCCGGTGAGCCGCCACAGCGCTTGCGCACCCCACCTTGCCCGCAAGCACAGCGTTCAGCACATACGAGCCTATCGTCCCGCACCCGAGAATCCCAACCCTCATCTCATCCTCGCTCAAGCGCTTCTCCTCCCCTTGGGTAAGATTCTTTGCACGCGGCGGGCAGTCCTGTACTGGTAAGAACCTGGAGATGACTGGTTATACTACCAGCATGGCGCGAAGAATGGACCACAACAGGTACACAGCAGAGGGCAAGCGTAGTCTCCATTTCGGCATGCTGGTAGCGGGATGCGCCATCATCCCGGTGGCGCGGCTCCTGTGCACCACGAACCGCGGGACATTCCTGGGTGCGCCGCTACTGGTCGCCGGCCCGGTGCTCATACTTGTGGCCCTGTTCGGCCTTGCCGCGTCGTTCCTGGAGCGACACGTTGAGATCCGGTGCCCCCAGTGCGGCCAGGTGCATCACGTCGAAAGAGGTGTAGCTTCCTTCCTGTGCACGTCATGCGGAGCCCGGGTGGGGTCTCTGCCCGGCGGCTATGAAAGGAAGAAGAAGGTGTGAGCGAGTTGCGCGGCGACCGGTCCTGGGCCAGAGCGAAGTGCCGGCAGTCGCTTGCCCACGGTCACGGTCGCCGCATATTCACCTGCTAGCTGGACTACTGTGCCAAGCCTCGCGCCTGCTCTGCCGGAACGCAAATGCCCTGACCGGGTACTACGATAGCCTCCCGCAAATGCGGGTTCAGCGCCAAGACTTGCTGGATACTCACGCCAAGGCTCTTGGCGATCGACAACAGGGTCTCCCCGCGCCGCACCATTATGAGCGTGGCGCCGGGGACTGGAACAGGCTCCTCGACAGTCTGGTCCGGCAGCTTCAGAGGGTCCGACCCTGCCACCGGAATGCACACCAGCATCCCTTCTCCGACGAACTCGATGTCTTTGACCTGCGGGTTGGCGTCAAGCAGCCCTTCCAGGCTCATTCCGACGCGCTTCGCCACGTCTGCCAGCGACTCGCCCGCTCGTAGTGCGACCAGCGACCCGCCGGGACACTGAGGCGCGGGCGGGAAGGGCACGCAGAGATACTGGCCCGGCACGGGTTCCGCAGACTCGGCAAGTTGAGGGTTGGACTCCCGGATTGCCAGGGCGCTGGACCCGCAAATGCCTGCTAGCTGCTCCAGTGTCGTATTCTCCGGTACTCGAACGACTGCACCGTCCTTGCAGCAGACAGGAGGTGGGGCTGGCGATGGGGGTGGGGGAGGTGGGGGTACGCATACCAGCATGCCCTCCCCGGCAAAATCCCGGTTCTTGATCTGTGGGTTGGCCGCGAGCAAGTCGTCGAGACAGATGCCGTAGCGCCCGGCCAGGGCCTGCAGTGTCTCGCCGGCTCCAAGTGCGACCAACGAGCCGCCCTCGCAAGGGCTCGGCACCGGGAAGGGCACGCACAACAGTTGTCCCACATAGACGTTGTTCGGATTTCCGACCTGCGGGTTTGCCCGGATCAGAACTTCGGCCGGGAGTCCATGTCTTTCAGCTATGACAAACAGCGTGTCCCCGGGTTGCACAGCCTCAAGCCTGCCGTGCGGGCACGTTTTGGGCTCAGGAAGCGGGACAACAACCGGCATAGCATAGGTGATCCTCCTGTTTCCCATGAGCTGCGGGTTTGCACGGAGGAGCGCGTCAATACTCACGTTGAACCTTAGGGCAAGTGAAGAAAGCGTCTCGTGTGACGCCAACGTCACGGTACTTGTGTCTGGCTCAAAATCTGGCAAGTTCATCTCTCCTTTCCTGTGACATAATATGTAGCCGCTCGAGGTCGTGGTCAGAGGACGGCGGCTGTGGGAAGTAGCGATGAAATGGGGCCGTCACTGGAACACTATTGCTGGGCCGGCGTCTGGACAGGGAAAGGCCCAAGCCAGCATGATGACGTGAGGGGGAAATGCAGTGAAGCGGGTTATTGCTCTCGCTCTGCTTGTGACACTTTGCATCACGTCGCTCTCGCTTGTTGGATGCACGCAACAAGAGGAAATCAAGAAGCGGGATGCGACCATCGGTGAGCTTCAGACCAAGGTTACTCAACTTGAGGCAGAGGTCAAGAGACTCGGGCAGCAGAAGCCAAAGGTCACGGTCACGCTGTACTTTGTGAAGTCGATGCCGACCGAATTCTACCTGTTCCCGGAAGAGCGGCAGGTCCAGGGAGAAAAGCCGGTGGAGTTGATGCAGGCGGCTCTCCGGGAGCTCATCGCTGGTCCCAAGACCCCCGGACTGCAACCGGTGCTTCCCAAAGATGCGAAAGTCCTCTCCGTGAAGACGGACAAAGGCCTTGCCACCGTGGACTTCAGCAAAGAAATAACAAAGATGAATGTTGGATCCAGGGGAGAGGCCCTGGCCATCGCGGCAATCGCCAATACGGTCACGAAGATCGGGATTGTTGACAGGGTCCAGATTCTTGTTGAAGGCAAGAAGGTCGAGACTCTGGCCGGACACCTTGATGTGTCCAAACCGCTCCGCAGGAACGATTCGGTGGTGGTATTCGAGTAGGATCGCGGAGGCCCGCTTCGAATGGCCTGCGGACCTCAAGAGGCCATCCAAGCCTCCCAAAGGCCTGCGGGTTTCACGAGTGCCTCCGAGCCTTTGTTCAATGGTTGACCATAGCCCAGCTGGGGCACGGTCAGCAACCCGTCGAATCAGCGCCTGCGCCTACCGCGCAAGGCCGGTCGCAGCTATCATGCAAGGCCTATCATCAAGACACCGGCGAATATCAACAGAGAGCCTGCCATCTTCATCTTCCCGAACGGCTCCTTCAGGAAGACTGTCCCGGCGACGGCAGCGAACACGATGGCCATCTCGCGGACTGACGAGACGTAGCTGACCTGGGTCGTACTCATCGCAAACAGCACAATGGTGTAAGCCCCGGCTGTGAGGAAGGGCACAAGCAGCACCGTGCGTTTGTTCGCCCGCCACTCCGCAATCACCGCTGCCCTCCGCCTGGACAGCATATATGGGGCCAGGATGATCGCCGGGACTGTAAATATGAGGTAGGCGTATAGAGGAGGGGACACGAACCGCACGCCGACCTTGTCCACCATCGAGTAGCTCGCGATGATAACCCCTATGAGCAGCGCAAGCCGTGACTGCCGCTCCCGCATGGCCTGAAGCGGGGCGAGCAGGTCGGTTTGCCGCATCGACCGCAGGTGCAGCGTATAGATCCCCGCAACTATCGCCACCACCCCGGCAGTGCCCAGGCGCGAGATCCTCTCGCCAAGGAGAAGCGGTGCACTGCAAGCGATAACGAGTGGCGACAGCCCTCGCGCGACAGGGTACACAAGAGACAGATCGCCATGCTGGTACGCCGCTCCCAGGAGCATGTAATACAGCGCCTCGATGCCGCCCGAGAGCAGAGCAATGAGCCATCCGGTCGTGGGCAACGGGGTGTAGAGCAGGCAGAACGGCACCAGGAAGATGACTGCCGTGACCGAGAGCGCAAGCCACAAGAACGCCTGTTTGTCCAGGCTCCGCTTGGACAGGAAGTTCCATGAGCATGATAGGATTGCCGACAGGACAATGAGCGCAAGGGTAGTTGGCTGCAACGGGCATCCTCCGGTGGCCTCATCTCGATAGGATTGGAGATTCAATAGGCTCCTGGCCTGCACCTTTTCGCCCCGGTGTGAATGACTGGTTCCACACTCCGGATGAACTGGCATCAACTGTGTGTTTGGCGCGCCTGACAGCAGGAGCAAGCTCGTTCCTGAGGTGATTTCACGATGGTTGAGGGTCCGTTTACGAAACCGCAGGTGAAGCAGGACGGGCTTGTGCCGCTACTGTTCCTGTCGGTGATCCTGACACTGCCGCTGCTGTGGATCCTCGGCGATATTGCCCTGTCGCTAAGGACTATTGCCGCGAAGGAATAACACTCTCAGATTGGCGGGCCACAAAGGAATCGCGCGAAACTGAGGGTTAATGGTCAAGCCCACGAAAGTAGAATCTCTTGAGGGCCAGCTCAGGTTTCTTGCTTGTGCCCGTACCGGCTTCGATAACCGCACGATAAAGCGGGTACAGGCTGCCCAGGCCAGAGGAGATTCTCATGCGATTTGTTCATTGGGACGGGACCGTTCGTGCCAGGGATTTGTCCCGTGACGATGCCCTAAGAGCCTTCCGATCGGCGCAGGGCTTACTCTGGGTCGACCTTGCGAACCCGAGCCCGCGGCAATTGGAGCAAGCGGTGGAGGACTTCTCGCTCAATTCCTCACTGGCCAGCGAGTGGGTTGACGCACACCCCAGGCCGAAGGTCAAGGAGTTTGAAACCTACCTGTACGTCGTGCTCAGCTGCATGGATAATAGGCTCCAAGAGGCGCATGTCCTGGCTGCTGTAATCGGCCGGAACCTGCTTCTCACAGTCCACAAAAGCGGTCTTAGCGTACTTGATGCTTTGTTGAGGCGGTTCGCGGGCGATGCGTCGCTGCCGTCGAAAGGACCAGATCACGTCTTCCTTGCCCTGTCGGACGACATTGTGGACGGGTTTTTCCCGGCCCTGGACAAGATGGACGGCAGGGTGGGGTTTGTTGAGAGCAGGGTGCTCAATGAGGGGCGGGAACGCATCCTCAACAACCTGTTCGTCCTGAAGCGGCAGTGCCTGTACCTCAGAAAACTGCTCGGCCCGCTCCGGGACGTGTTCTCGACTCTCGCCCGCATGGACAGCAAGTTCATACGCTCTGCGCTCCGCCCGCAATTCCTGAGCATATACGACCATACGTTGCGGCTCTTTGAAACCGTCGACACGTACAGGGACTTGCTGTCAAGCGCGCTCGAGGTCTACCTATCAGCCCAGTCCAACCGGATGAACGAGATCATGAAAACCCTCACGATAATCGCCACCATAATGATGCCGTTGACCGTCATCACCGGCATCTATGGCATGAACTTCCCCGGAATCCCGGAGTATCGCTGGAAGTTTGGTTACCAGGCAGTGCTTGCGACGATGGGCATCATCACACTCGGGATGCTGGTGTGGTTCCGGAAGAGGCGCTGGCTGTAGCCCCAGATGCCGCGCGAGGCCCATCCGGGCCCCGCGCAGCCATTTGTCCGCCTTACTTCTGCTGCTCGCAGTATGGTAGCTCGCCTTTGGCGCGATGATACTCCCTGCACTCATCGCATTTTCCGTGTCTGGGACATGTGTCGTACGGACATGGGCACTCGGACTTTTCCACTCGTCTCCCCCTCCCTGAAAAAGCCCGGGGTGATGAGATGGCCGGGGTCTTGTGTCGTTTGGAGGGTCCAACTGCTAGGCTTCCGGGCATTTCACGCTAGATGATACCGTAGACCCACAGAACGGGCAGTCAACTCCTTTACAACAGTCGAGCCGGGACTGCATTTGGCAGAGGCAGTTGGGGCCTGGGTTCTGATTGCGGCGAACACAGTTCGCCGATGGACTGTGGTATCATGTTACAGGTCAACGCTCCCGTCACTGGGGTGGTATCACTGAGGCGGTTTGTCACGTGCCTTCGGGATCTCGATCTGTTCGAGGGACTGGACGCCCAGGCATTTCAGAGCATCTGCGCCACGGCTCTGAAGCGCCTGGTGCCAAAGGGCAGCTACCTGTTCCGGCAGGGGGATCCTGTGGCGGAACTCCTCGTGATCAAAACGGGCAAGGTCAGACTGGTCCAGGTTACGCCGGTTGGAAGGCAGATCATCCACAGTGTGCTTGGGGCAGGCGATACCACAGGCGAGCAGATGCTTTTCTCCAGGGAGGAGCAGCCATGCGATGCTGTTGTGGTGGAAGATGCCTATGTCTGTGGATACAGCCGCGAACGTCTTGAGGCCCTGATCAGGCAATATCCGTCCATAGCGGTCGAGATCATCAGCCATCTTAGCAGGAAACTCAGTGAAGTCACCGGCAAGATTGAAGATCTGGCAGGAGTGCCGGTACGAGACAAGGTGCTGAGGCTAATGCACCGGCTCGCCCGGAAGCACGGCAGACCCCTTGGTCCGGACCGCATTCTCATAGAGCTCGACCTCACGCAGTCGGATATCGCGTCCATGGTAGGCGCTTCAAGAGTCATGGTCGCCAACGTCCTGCGCCGGCTGAAGACTGCCGGGGCGATTGAACGTCAGGGCAGGCGGTATGCCTTAGTGCTCGACCCATACCTGCGCCCGGGCGAATCGGGCTAGTAGGTCGCCTCACGATTCTCGCAGCTGGTGGCTGCGGAGTTTCTTGCTGTAGTAGCCTTTGGCCAGGTAGACCGCCCCCACCGGGTTATGCGCGAGGACCCTGTCTTTCGCGATGAGCACAGTGCACGGTTGCTTAGAATGCATCAGGAACAGGCTATCGTGCCCGACACACAGGCCCACTACCACATTGAGCTGGGCTCCGCCCTTGTTCAGCACATGCGCCTGGCCGATGGGGTTGCAGAGGACCTCGTCCCGGCCAGGCGTGACTTTTTCGCTGTCCTTGATTCCTATGCTCTCCTTCAAGATGCCACCGCACGAGCATACAGCGGAGACCACCTCGAAGCCGTTGGCCCTGAAGATCTCGTCTATGACCCTGCCTTCATCGCGCAGGCCAGCGCAAAAGGCGAGTCCCAGCTTCGTGAACCCGCATCTCTTGGCGAACTCCATCGTTTCTTCGATCCGGGTCCAACGGCCGTAGCCGGCAGCCTCCGTCCGGGACGCATTCAACGCAAGGCTCAGTTTCGCAGGGTCCTGGAGCTCCCGCCGGGCGACCGAGGCGGGCTCGTCCTCCCAACCCATAGGGCAGAAAGCAGGCATTTTCTCAAACTGCCGGCTACCGCAAGCTCTGGTTGGACACTGAGCGCATTTCAAACTCTCCATCTCCTCTGTCAGTCTTGGCGTGATTCATGTTGGTTCGGGTGGGATAGCAGGGAATCCTCCGCGCGCGACTAACATAAAGACTTGTATTTCGAACGGGGGGGACGAAATGAAGATTTACATCTCCTGCGACATGGAAGGAATTAGCGGAGTCGTTCATTGGGATGACACTGGCAGGGAAGGACAAGAGGACTACCAGCGTTTCCGCAAGTTGATGACGCTTGAGGCCAACGCTGCGGTAGAAGGAGCGCTTCTGGGCGGGGCGACCGAGGTTGTCGTCAACGATTCTCACGGCGGGATGCGCAACATCATGTTGGAGGATTTCCACAAGGAGGCCAGGCTCATCACCGGGTCTACCAAGTTCATGAGTATGATGGAAGGACTGGATGCTTCGTACAACGCAGCCATTTTCATCGGATATCACGCCAGAGCGGGTGCCAGAGGCGTGCTCAGCCACACCTATACCGGGCAGGTGCTTGAGTACCGGGTGAACGGCGAGATCATGGGCGAGACGGGCATGAACGCCATGGTTGCCGGGGCGTTCGGAGTACCGGTCATCTTTCTTTCGGGTGACTCAACGGTTACCTCCGAGGCGAAGAGGCTCCTGGGAAACATCCAGACGGTGGCCGTCAAGGAAGCTGCCACGCGATATGCGGCGAAGTGCCTGCACCCGGAGAAAGCGCGCGAACTCATAAGAGCAGGCGTCCAGGAAGCGCTGAAGTCACCACGGCCCAAGCCGCTCGTGGCGTCGAAGCCTGTGACGGTTTCGGTCAAGTTCTCCAACTCGGGGCAGGCGGACGGTGCTTCCGTATTGCCGCACTCGAAGAGGGAAGATGACTTGACCGTTTCCTATACCGATGATGAATATATCATGTGCCTCAGGGCAGCCAGGGCTATGATGACCATGGCCGGGAGGTAACTCCGGGGCATGGCCAACGCGGCTCCCTCATAGCAGCCCTGTGAATCTCTGCAACTGACCTGGCGAAAGGACGCTGGTTTCTACGACACGGATCCGGCACTACCTCGCGGGCGCGACCAGCGGCCGCGAGCGTGAGTTTCTGATAGCGATGGGGCTTGCGACTTTCCAGGGTTTTGTCTGGGGCATGATGCTCACGGTCATGCCCCTGCTCGCCCGGTCTCTCGGGGCAACCGAAGCACAACTCGGCGCGATAGCCATCGTCCCCGCCGCGATCACCATTGTGTTCAGCATACCGGGCAACGCCATGGCGCTGAAATACGGCCGCACGGCGCTGTTCATCTGGAGCCAGTTGATAGGTGTTTTGTGCGGGGTGCTGTTCTGGACAACCCGGAGCCTCGGTTTCATGGTGGTTCCGCAGCTGGTGTTCGGGATCTCTCACATGTTCTTCTGGCCTGCGTATATGGCGCATCTCACCGAGATTGTGCCCGCGCCGGTGCGGGCGAGGGTCATTGGCTACGCGCTTGCCATATCAAGCATCGGCACGACGGCAGGCCCCGCGGTCGGTGGATACTTGATAGACAAGATGGGGTTCAGATCCGTCTTCGTGGTGTATGCTGTGGTTTCGCTCGCCGGCTGTGTCCTGTCGAGGCAATTCCCACACTCGGAGCAGAGAAACCACCTGTCTGTGTTCAGGACGCTGTCCGAAGGCGTGACCGGCATCGGCAAGATCATCGGACGACCGGTGATACAGCTGACCACGTTCAGTGCGCTCCTGCTCTACACCAATGTGGGCACGATCGAATACTTTCTGCCGGCCCTATTGCGCGACAAAGGTTACACCGCGACTCTTATCGGCACAACGGTCACACTCAGGACTGGAGGCCTTATGGTCATCCGCCTGATCATCGGAGATCTCGTGAGCAGGGTGGGCGCAAACCCCCTGCTCGTTGGCGCGATCGCGCTATGCGCGGCGGCTGCCGCTGCCGTCGCGCTCCTGCCGGTGCCGGCGTTCATCCTGCCCGTCTCGTTCATCGCTGGCGCAGCGTTCGGAGTGTGCCCGGTCGTCGTCTCCACAATCATTGCCGAGAACACCTTCGGCGAGGAGCGGAGCCTCGGAATGGCTCTGGACAGCGTCGCGTGCAACGCTGGGAGGGTGAACTGCGGTTTTGCTCTTGGAGCAGCAGCGCAGGCCTACGGTTTCGCCAACGCCATCATCGCAGGGAATGGGCTTGTGGCGGCCGGAGCCCTTGCGTTATGGGCGTTTTACGGGCGTCCAGCGAGGCAAAGGCTCGGGAGTCAGGGGCTGAAGAAGCCCGGGCCAGAGAGGCAGAGACTGGAAGGGTAGGAACCGAGCAGGCAGAAATTACCAGGTGTGGTAGGCAAAGGCACCGGACAGACTGCCTAAGGGAGCCGGGATAGGCTCGTACCAGCAGGGCCCGACCGCGAGAAGGTCGCACTGCGGGCGGGGCCATGCTGAGGGAGGGTACCGGTTCTCGTGCCGGCCGCGCCGGGGAGGAGGCTTCTTGAGCCAGAAATGACCCCCGGTAGGGCTCCTGATGAGCATATCCGGAAGGCGCGAACGTACTTCGACGCATCGAGGCGGGCGCTGGCCAGAGCTTACCGGCCGCATCGCTACCTCTCTCTGATCACCTCCCTCCTATTTGACTTTACCTTTCTTTGGCTGCTCGTGTTTTCCCGGGCCGGACGGGTTCTCGAAGGCATTCCTCTCTCCTATCTCCTTCCTATTCCGTGCGCCGCGGCATGGGCTGCGCTCGCACTAATCCTCCGTTCTGTTCTTGCGGCGCCGCTTTCCTACGTAACCGGCTACCTGTGGCCGAAGAAGTTCGGCCTGGTCGTGCACTCGCCGGCTCAGCATTTCAAGGACCACCTGTTGTCTCTGGCAACGGCGCTGCCGGTCGTGGCGGGCGGCGCCGCCGTGCTGGAATGGCTGATCGTGGCGAGCCTGGACCTGTGGTGGCTATATGCGAGCCTTCTGGCAGCCGCAGCAACCGTCCTGATCACCATGCTACTGCCGGTGCTTCTGATGCCGCTTTTCAACAAGTTCGTTCCGATGCAGGACGGCTCCCTGAAACGAGCGCTACTGGACATGGCTCGGCGCACGGGCGTGACGGTCACGGGCGTGTACGTCATGGATATGAGCCGGCGCACCACCACTGCAAACGCCATGCTCACCGGGCTTGGCCCGACCAGGAGGATGATCGTTGGGGATACGCTGCTCACGGGCTTCCCCGAGGACGAGGTGCAGGTCGTGATGGCACATGAACTCGCGCACCATTACTACAGGCACATCACGAAAGGCCTTGCCCTTTCTGCGCTGGTCCTCCCTCCCATTTTCTTCCTTGCCTTCCAGCTTGTCCCTTCTGCGTGGGCAGCAGCAGCCCCAGGTTCGATGCGGTACCTGGGGGCTTTCGTGGCTGTTCTATACCTCATAAACCTGCTGTCGTCGCCGGTCTCGAACAGGCTGTCGCGCTTCTTCGAGTGGCAGTCGGATGAGTTTGCGCTGAGGATCACTGGCCTGGCTGATGCAGCCGCGAAGATGTTTGCGCGCCTGGCCGATGGCGCACTCAGTGACATCGACCCGCCGGCCATAGTGCAGTTCTTCTTCTACACTCACCCCCCAGCGCTGGAGAGAGTTGCCCATGCGCTGAGGTTCAAGGTTACCGGCGGGGCCTGCGCCGGCCCTACCAGGAAATCCGCTCGACCTCAGGAAACCTGCTGAGTTCGCCCTCAAGCAGCGCTTTTATGCTGTCAAGAGATGCTTCGTCCCTGGCCTCGCACCGTAACACCAGCGCGGGTTGGGTGTTCGACGCCCGCACCAGGCCCCATCCGCCGAACGCCAGCACTCGCGCCCCGTCAACATCTATGACCTCATGCTCTTGCTTCAGGCGCTCCGTCATCCCGGACACCACATCGAACTTCTTCTCGTCCGGGCAGGCGACGCGCATCTCCGGCGTCGAGACATACTGCGGGATTTCAGCCACCATCTCAGACAACCGGCGTTCCTGGTTGGACAAGATCCGGAGCAGCCGGCATGCGGCATAGAGCGCATCGTCGAACCCATAATACTCATCCGCAAAGAACATATGGCCGGACATCTCGCCACAAAAGACAGCGCCGATCTCTTTCATCTTGGCCTTTATGAGCGAGTGGCCCGTCTTGTAGAAGAACGGCCTGCCGCCGAGCCGCTCTACTTCGTCAACAAGCGCCTGGGAGCATTTCACCTCGATAATGGCCTGCGCACCGGGGTGTTTCGCGAGCACTTCCCGCCAGTATATGGCCATCAAGACGTCTCCCCAGAGTATGTCGCCTCTATCGTCTACGACCCCGATCCTGTCGGCATCTCCGTCGAAGGAAATGCCCACGTCGGCTCCTGTCTCGCGGACCAGAGCCGTTAAGTCCTTCAGGTTTTCCTTCTTGACTGGGTCCGGGAAGTGGTGCGGGAAGGTCCCGTCCGACTCGCAATGGGTCTCTACCAGGTCACAGCTGAGGCTGCGCAACAGTTCCGGAGCGAACACGGCCGCCGTGCCGTTTCCGCAGTCCAGGGCGACCTTAAGCCTGCGCGGCCCCAGGGTAATCCGGTCGAGGATGGCACGAAAGTACTGTTCGCGCGGGTCGGAATGCGCGACCTGCCCGCTTCCGCTGTAAAAGCGCCCCTGCTCTGCGATTTGCCTTATCTCCTGTATCTGCCGTCCATACAGGGTGGCGTAGTCCTTGGCCAGTTTGAACCCGTTGTCCTCGGGTGGATTGTGGCTCCCGGTCACCATTACTCCGCCGTCAATGCTGTACAACACGCGCGAGAAGTAGAAGAGGGGGGTGATGGCAAGTCCAATGTCCGTGACGTCTATTCCTGAGCCGGTCAGACCGGAGACCACGGCGTCCCTGAAAGTCTGGGAAGAAAGCCGGTTATCCCGGCCGACGACGGCATGGGTCGTCGCGTGATCGCGCAGGTAGGTCGAATATGCTCTGGCGATAGTGCTCACTGTCTCGGGGGTGAGGTCAATTCCTACCTTGCCCCTGATGTCATACTCCCTGAATATCCGGGGGTTTACCAAACGCCATGCCTCCCACGGGCTCCGTCTCGTCAAAGCCTTCGCTGGCCGCAACTATGATAATTCCCGCTGCGCTTGTGGCCATATACCTGTCGTGCGTGTAGTTGAAGTAGTTCCTGTACACAAAAGCCTTCATTTGCGCGGACATATTCCAATAATACACTGGTGTGGCCAGTATAGCGGCGTTCGCCGACAGGAATTGGCTGGACAGGGGTTGAAAAGCGTCTATGTGGTGACATGCCTGGCGAGAGCCGCAATCAGAGTGGCCCCAGTATTCTCATAGGAATAGCTCCTTGGACCCAAGTCTTGGGACGCTCTTGGATAGTTTCATGCGCGGGGCGCTTTTCCTTCAGGGGGTGGGACAGTGCAGAAAGTAAGGATTGTGACCGATAGCGTGGCGGACATACCGCCTGACGTCGCGGAGCGGTACGGGATCACTGTTGTGCCTGCGTATGTGATGTTCGGCCTGACGACCTACCGGGATGGCGTCGAGCTTTCCAGCGAGGAGTACTACAACAAGCTCATGACCGAAAAAGACCTGCCTAAAACCTCTCAGCCTTCGCCTGCTGATTTCCTCGCCGCCTACGAGGAAATCGTGCGTGCTGGCGATTCGGTTATCAGCATCCAGCCGTCAGGCGCGCTGAGCGGGACCTACGCATCGGCATGCCTGGCGAGGGCATCGCTGCCTCACGCGGACATTGACGTGGTGGATACCCGCCAGGCCACAATGGCGCAGGGGCTCGTCGCCGTGGAGGCAGCCAGGGCAGCCCTCCTGGGGCTTTCGAACGCCGAGATTCTCCATATGGTGAAAGGCCTTGTTGACCGGGTCAAGGTTTACGTGTCGCTTGACAGTCTGGACTTCATCGTGCGGTCGGGCCGGGTCGGTAAGGCGAAAGCCATAATTGCCCAGGTGCTGAACATCAAGCCGATCATCACCCTTACCGACGGTGTGCTGGAACCGCTCGACAGGGTGCGTGGCGCCGCCCGGGTCATCCCGAGGCTGGTTGAGATGTGCGCGTCGCGGGTTCAGACAGCGCGCTGCAGGGCATCGGTCATACATGCTCGCGCCATGAACTACGCACTGAAGTTGAAAGAAGAGGTGGACCGGAGGCTCAACACCTGCTCGATACTTGCGTCCGCCGGGCCTGCCATCACGACCAATGCCGGCCCAGGCTCGTATGGTGTGGCGGTAATGGAGTTGCCGGACAAACACCCGGTGCCGGTGGATTAGGTGCGAGCGCTGGTGGATCAGCCGGGCGGACGGCCCGGGAGGGGGCTGACTCGTGGATAAGTTTCACTTTTACTCGACCGGGCATTCGTTTCACCGGTTTATGAATCCAACCAGTATCGACAAGCTCATGGAGCTCGGGTGGGCTTGTGGGCTGGAACTGAGGAGCAACGCGCCCGAGGCTTGGAGACTTGCCAATTTGAACGCTGGCCTGTTCCGCGAGACTGCGGTTGTGCGAGAGCCCACTGGCCGCCCCAAGCACGTCCTCGACATCGGGTGCGGCAAAGGCGGCCTGAGCTTCCTGCTTGCGGAGAACTTCCTCGTTGACTGCCTGGGAGTTGACCTCTCGCCCGGTGAGATAAGGCAGGCACTGGCCAGGCAGAAGGACGTCCCCTCCGGTGAACATCTTGAGTTCGTGCTCGGCGACGGGTGCAATTATGCGAAGAGCCTTGCCGCGGAGGGCCGGAAGTTCGACCTGGTGATGTGCATCGGTGCGACATTCATATTTGGCACTTTTGAGGACACCATCAAGTCACTGGCGCCGTGCCTCGCGGACGGTGGCGTCATGGCCGTCGGTGAGGCTGTCCTCAATGACGTGGAAGGCGCCGAAGATTTCCGGAAGGAAGTCGCGGGCGAAATCGCGCTGCTTAAGGATCATGAGCTGCTCCGCGTCATAGAGGAGAACGGCTACGACCTGACCTACATGATTGAGGCTTCACTGCCTGATTGGGACCGGTATGAGTCACTCCAATGGCTTGCGCTGTACCGGAACCTGGCGGACCACCCGGACGACCAGACAGCCCGGGCGTTCTGGGAGCGAAAACATAAGGACAAGGCAGTTTTCATCCAGAAAGAGCGGAAGCACTTCGGCTGGAAGATATTTGTGCTTCAGAGTCTTGCGAACCTGGGGCTGTAGGCTACTGATCCAGCGCCCTCGCGCCATCGCCGAGGCGCCCGGCCGGCATGGAATGGGATCCGGCCAGCGCGTCAGACGTGGATCGCAGACACGCCGCATATCCGGCCACGCCGTGGGGACTCCTAACTGCGAAGGGAGGAGTCCTTGTTGCACCTGGAATTCGAGCGGAACCTTGGCCTTGGAGACCGCCTCATCAGGGTCGGGCTGAGCCTCTTGCTTGCGTTGCCCGTCGCAACCGGAGCTCTCACGCGCGGGTGGGCCCTGGCAGCCGTAGTCGTGTCGTTGTTCCTGTTCATTGAGGCCGGACTCGGGTACTGAATAGTCTACGACCTGATGGGTTGGTCAACCCGCGACAGGAAAACCCGGCTGCGCTAGTCCCGCGAAAGCAAGAACCGCCGGCGCCAGCAGGCACGGCTCACCACTTGGCGAGGTAGCCTGCATCAACCAACACGGCCGAGCCTGTTATCGCGCCGGCACAGTCGGATGCCAGGAAAACGGCAGTCTGAGCGACTTCCTCAAGCCGCGTGACGCGGCCAAGGGCGAATCGCTCGGTGTGGCGGGCGCACC
>Ga0315277_10002409_pt1 | contig 26132 bp, 20 predicted proteins | sample YL17G05_15_MG_FD_203695 | JGI IMG/M metagenome (GOLD analysis project Ga0315277, IMG submission 203695) | Sediment microbial communities from Yellowstone Lake, YNP, Wyoming, USA - YL17G05_15 | ecosystem: Environmental > Aquatic > Freshwater > Lake > Sediment | place: USA: Wyoming | collected... | reverse complement strand
TTTCGTGCCGATCAGTACCGCGGATTTCCGGACCGGCTTGACCATCGAGTACGCTGGCGGCATCTTCCAGATCATCGAGTTCCAGCACGTCAAGCCCGGCAAGGGTGGGGCGTTTGTGAGGTCCAGGCTGCGCAACCTGCGCACCGGGGCGGTGATTGACAAGACCTTCCGCGCCGGCGAGCGCATGGAGCAGGCGACCATCCGCCGCACCCCCATGCAGCATCTCTACCGCGCCGGCGACGACTACGTGTTCATGGACATGGAGACCTTCGACCAGATCAGCCTGGGCGCCGACGCGGTCGGCGAGGGAGTGAAGTACCTGAAGCCGGAGATGGAGGTCGCCGTCATCAGCTTCGACGAGGAGACCCTGGGCGTGGAGCTTCCCAACACGGTCGAGCTGACGGTGGCCGAGACTGACCCCGGCCTGCGCGGCGACACTGCCAGCGGCGGCTCCAAGCCCGCCACCCTGGAGACCGGCGCGGTGGTCACCGTTCCGCTCTTCATCAACGAAGGAGACCTCATCCGCGTGGACACCCGCTCCGGCAAGTACCTGGAGCGTGCGACCACGTAGGGCACGCTGCTTGCGTGCCGGATTGGAGCAACGGCCTTGCCTGACCTGAAAGAGATCGAAGAGCTGGTCGAGTTGATGCGCCGCTCCGGTGTGAGCGAGCTGTCGCTGGAGCTGCCGGACTACAAAGTGAAGATCAAGCGGGCCCCGGATGCCGAGGATGCCCAGTCCGCGAGCTTGCCCGCCGGCCGTGTGGCGGGCACGCCCGCGACCACTCTGGAAGCGGGCGCTGCCGGGAACTCTGCCCTCCCCGTCAATCCGAACGTCACCATCGTCGCGGAGATCGTCTCCGTCGTATCTCCGGTGGTCGGCGTGTTCCACAACGGCGGCATGGACGAGCCGCGCACGCGCATCAACGCCGGCGACCGGGTGGAGGATGGGCAGTTGCTCGCGGTGATCGAGGCGATGAAGGTACCCAACGAAGTGCACGCCCCGGCCGGCGGCTTCGTCGCCCAGGTGCTGGCGGAGGATGGGGCGGCCGTCGGCTACGGGGATCGCCTCTTCCTCATCCAGCCTCTCCAGGAGAACGCAAATGAGGCCGAGACACCCATCGGTGTGGCCTAGCTCACAGCGAGGCTACCTCACCCTGATCGGCCTGCTGGTGGTGATCGTCATCATCGGGATACTGTTCGTGGTGCTCTACGGCGGGGGAGGCGGCGGGGCTGGGAGCGGTTCGGGCGTCGGCGGCACGGGCGGCACTCCGCTGGGGGCCTCCGTGCGCACGGCCCGCGGCACCGTGTGCAAGAACAACCTCAACCAGCTCCGGTTGGCGATCAACATGTTCGTCAACGCCAATGACCGCTACCCCAGCTCGCTGGAGGAGTTGCACGCCGGCATCCCCCCCACTTGCCCCGACGGCGGCGAGCCGTACCAGTACGATCCCACCACGGGCGAGGTGCGCTGCGTCCATCCCGGGCACGAGCGCTTCTCCCCCACGCCACCTGACGCTGGCTTTCCCTGATGGTGCGGAGGTCCTGATTGTTCAAGAAGATCCTTATCGCCAACCGCGGCGAGATCGCGGTAAGGGTGATACGAAGCTGCCGGGAGCTGGGCATCGCGACGGTGGCGGTCTACTCCGATGCTGACCGGGACTGTCTCCACGTAGCCCTCGCGGATGAGGCGGTGTGCATCGGCCCGCCCCCCAACCAGGACAGCTACCTGAATATCCCCAACATCGTGCAGGCCGCCCTGAACTCCGGCGCGGAGGCCGTGCATCCCGGGTATGGCAACCTGTCCGAGGTGGCCGCCTTCGCGGAGAACTGCGAGATCTGCGGCCTCAAGTTCATCGGGCCCACCGCCGACACCATCCGGCGCATGCAGGACAAGGCGGCCGCCCGCAAGCTGATGCGCGAGGCAGGCATCCCCGTCATCCCCGGCAGCGACCAGACCGTCCAGAACGAGCAGGACGCTCTCCGCACCGCCGCCCGACTCGGCTATCCGGTCCTGATCAAGGCCGCCATGGGTGGTGGCGGCCGAGGCATTCGCGTCGCCCAGAACGACCAGGACCTGCTCGGCAGCCTCCGCCTAGCCCAATCCGAGGCCCAGGCCGCCTTCGGCCGCGGGGATGTGTACATCGAGAGATATCTAGAGGAGCCCCGTCACGTGGAGTTCCAGGTGCTCGCCGACTCCCACGGCAGCATCGTCCACCTGGGGGAGCGAGAGTGCTCCATCCAGACCCACAAGCACCAGAAGCTCCTGGAGGAGTCCCCCTGTGTGGGCCTGGGGCGGCGTCTCCGCCACCACATGGGAGAGGCGGCGGTGAAGGCGGCGAAGGCGGTGAGTTATGTGAATGCGGGCACGGTGGAGTTCATGGTGGACTCCCACGGCCGGTTCTACTTCCTGGAGATGAACACCCGCATTCAGGTGGAGCACCCCGTCACCGAGATGGTGACCGGCATTGATCTGGTCAAGGAGCAGATTCGCATCGCCTACGGCCACAAGCTGGGACGGGCGGAGCGGGACATCGAACGGCGCGGCCATGCCATCGAATGCCGCATCACCGCCGAGGACCACACCAACCGGTTCCTTGCCTCCGGCGGCACCGTCACCGCCCTCCGCATCCCCGGCGGCCCGGGCGTGCGCGTGGACACCCACCTCTATCCCGGGTACACCATCCCCCCCTTCTACGACGCCTTGCTCGCCAAGCTGGTGGTGTGGGCCCCCACGCGACCGGAGGCGATCTCGCGCGCCGCGCGTGCCCTTGGGGAGATCCAGATTGAGGGCCTGAAGACCACCATCCCCTTCCACCAGCAAGTGCTTACCAATGCTTACTTCCGCCGCGGCGAGATTGCCACCAACTTCCTGCGCAGACGAATGGGGCTGAGCTGAGGGCGGCCATGGGGAAGCGGCGCGCGGCAAGAGAGCTCGCCTTGCGGACCCTGTTCCAGGTGGACATGGCCCAGGTTGACCCGGCCGAGGCGATCGCCGCCACCTTCGCGGAAGGCGGACACGAGGAGGACACCCTCGCCTTCGCCCGCCAGCTCGTGCTCGGCGCCGCTCAGCACCGCGCCCGCGTGGACGAAGTCATCGCCAGATACGCCCGCGGCTGGACGCTCGAGCGCATGGCCAGCATAGACCGCAATGTGCTCCGCCTCGCCGCCTACGAGATCCTCTACCTCCCCGACATCCCACCCAGCGTCACCGTGGACGAGGCGGTGGAGATGGCGAAAAGGTACAGCACCGCCGAGTCCGGCCGCTTCGTCAACGGCATCCTCGGCAGCCTCCTGCGCCATCTCGACGAGGAAACCGCAAGCCAGGCATGTGCGCCTGAACCGCAGGGTACTTGACCGTGAGCCAGCCGCGTTTCATCTTCACCGTCAGGCAGATCAACCAGTACCTGAAGACCCTCTTCGCCCACGACCGCACGCTTCAGCAGGTGTGGGTGAGAGGTGAGGTGGCCGATCTCACCATCCATCGCTCCGGGCACATCTACTTCACCCTCAAGGATGAGGCCAGCCAGCTCCGGGTGGTGCTGTTCCGGGAATATGCGGAGGAGCTCACCTTCACCCCGGCCGTGGGCGAGCAGGTGCTCGCCGCCGGTGCCGTCACCATCTACGAGCCGCGGGGCCAGTACCAGCTCGTCGCCACCTCCCTGGAGCGGATGGGAGTCGGCGACCTCTTCCTCGCTTTCGAGCGGCTTCGCCGGAAGCTGGCCGGGGAGGGCCTCTTCGATGAAGCGCGGAAGCGGCCCCTGCCGCACTTCCCCCGCCGCATCGCCGTGCTCACCTCCCCGGCGGGAGCAGCCGTGCACGACATCCTCACCACCCTGGGCCGCCGCTGGCCCGCGGCGGAGGTGGTGCTCATCCCCACCCCGGTGTCGGGAGCGGCCTCCGGTCCGGGGATCCTGCAATCGCTGCGTCTTCTGCAAACCCTGGAGGGCGTGGAGGTGGCGATCCTCGCCCGGGGCGGTGGGTCAGCCGAGGAGCTGGCCGGCTTCAACAGCGAGGAGGTGGCGCGCGCCATTGCCGCCTCTCCCGTGCCCGTGGTCACCGGCATCGGACATGAGACCGACTTCACCATCGCCGACTTCGTGGCCGATCGCCGGGCGCCCACGCCCACCGCGGCCGCCGCGGCCGCCACCCCGGACCGGGGCGAGGTGCTGCGCGGGGTGGAGGCGCTGCGCCGGGTCGTGCACCAGGCCCTGAGAAGAGGCGCGCTCCGCTGCCGCCGCGAGCTGGCGCTGCTGGCGGCGCGGCCCTCTCTGCGCGCCCCGCACCTGCTGCTTGCCGACCGCCGCCAGCGGGTGGACGAGCTGGTCGTCGCCATGCGCCGGGAGGCCCTGCGCAGGTTGCGGGAGCTGCGCCAGCGCCTGGCGGGGCTGGAGAACCGCCTCGCCGCGCTCAGCCCCCGCGCCGTGCTGGCGCGCGGCTACTCCATCACCCGCCTGCCGGAAACCGGACAGGTGATCCGCTCCGTTCGCCAATTGTCGGTTGGCAAAACCGCAGAAGTGGTACTCTATCAGGGCTCAGCGGAGGTAGTGGTGACGAACCTCAAGGAGTCGGAAGCATGATCGCAGTTTCGCGGCCCCTGGCGAGCAGGTGGCGAGTGGCGCTGGGGGCGATGGCGTTGCTCGGCCTGGCTTGCGCCGCACTTGCGGAGGGGGGGGTGCCCCCGAGCCCTCCTGCCCTGTCCCCCGGCGAAGCCGAGTTCCGCGCCGGCTGGGTAGCGTTCGCCGAACCCATACGCAAGCCCGGGTCGGAGCGCACCGCGGAGGCCCGGCAGCACGCCCGGGAGGCGGCCATCCCACACCTGGAGGCCGCCGTTGCCGCAGCCCCCAGGAACGCCACCTATCAGTCTTCTCTCGCCTACATCTGCCTGACCGCGGGCAAGTACGACAAGGCACTTGCCGCCATCAACCAGGCCGTTGATCTGGAAAGAGGCGATCCTCTGCTCTACCTTCTCCGCGGCCAGGCGGAAGCCGCCATCGCCCAACTGAACCCCGAGGAAGCCGCTACCCGTATGGGCCCGGCCATGACCGCCTTCTCCAGGGCCGCCGAGCTGGACCCCAAGAATGCGCTTCCCCTCTTGCAAGCGGCGAGTGTGGCGGTTGACGTCAACCGCGCCGATCTTGCCCTCACCAACCTCAAGAAGGCGCTCTCTCTCCCGGAGTGCCGACTCTACCGGCTGCCGGTCCCCGAGGACCTGGGGGCCGACCCCGCCTCCTCCCTCAACACCTGGGAGTACATCCAGTACGGTCACTGGTTCGGGCTCGTCGCCCGCTGCCAGAACGTCGCCGACTACTGCCGGCGCGCGGGCCAGGAAGCGGAGCGCAAAGGCGACCTCGCCGCGGCCGAGGAACGATACCAGTGGGTGCGGAGCGTCGCCAAGTTCGTGGGCGCCGCCGAACCGCCTCTGTTCATCACGGTTAACACCGGCATTGACATGCTCGAAGATGCTTACCGCAATCTGGCGCGCGTGGGGAAGGCCACCGGCAGCAAGGAGGCCAAACGCTGGGAGGAGGAGCTTGGCATCTGCCAGTTGGGACGGGAACAGCTCTTCGGCGCGTTGAAGTTATACGAAAGAGATGTCTCCACCGGCGCCATTGCCTCTGTGCAGCAGTCCCTGGAGGCCCAGGCCAAGCTGGCGTCTCCGGTCATCGCCGGCGCTGGGCTGGGGACGGTGGATCAGCCGCCTCCGGCGAAGAGGCCGCAATGAGGCCGCCGGTCCGCGCGCTTCGCTGCGCACGAACGCCGCACCGAGGACAAGAGATGGCCAGAAAGCCGAAACCAGACCGGAAGCAGGATCAGCCTGAGGCGCCCAGCTTCGAGGCCGCCCTGGCGCGGCTCGAGGAGATCGCGGGGCGGCTGGAGAGCGAAGACCTTTCCCTGGAGGAAGCAATCGCCCTGGCGGAAGAGGGCCAGCGCCTGCTGATGGTCTGCGAGAAGCAGCTCACCGCCGCGGAAACCAGGATCCACCAGCTCGTCGAGAAGGCGGGCAAACTGACCCTTGAGCCCGTCGAGGCGGAAGAGACAGAGGATGACTCAGGCTAGGAAGAAGCAGGAGGACTCACCGCGTCGTGGGAGACTTGCTTGACAGGATAAACGGCCCCGCGGATGTGCGCGCCATCGAGCGCGACCAGCTCGAGCAGCTCGCGGAGGAGATCCGCGCGGAGATGATCCACACCGTCTCCAGCACCGGCGGCCACCTCGCCGCCAGCCTTGGCGCGGTGGAGCTGGCGATCGCTATCCACTACGTGTTCGAAAGCCCGCGGGACAAGATCATCTGGGACGTCGGCCACCAGGCCTACGCGCACAAGCTTCTCACCGGCCGGCGAGAGCGGTTCCACACGCTTCGCCAGGCCGGCGGCATCTCCGGATTCCCGCGGCGCTCCGAGAGCGAGCACGATGCCTTCGACACCGGCCACGGCAGCACCGCCATCGCCGCCGGCCTGGGCATGGCAAAGGCGCGCGACCTGGCGGGAGAGAGCTACGCGGTGGTGGCGGTGGTGGGCGATGGCGCCATGTCCGGCGGGCTTTCCTTCGAGGCGGTCAACTATGCCGGCCACCTGAAGACCCCCATCATCGTCATCCTCAACGACAACCAGATGTCCATCTCCCGCAACGTCGGCGCCCTCGCCGCCTACCTCAGCAAGGTGCGCCTCGACCCTTACTACCAGAAAGCGAAGTCCGACTTCGAGAGCCTGGCCGCCCGCCTCCCCCTCGGCGAGAGCCTGATCCAGGCCGTGGACAGATTCAAGCACGGTGTCAAGCATCTATTCCTGCCGGGGATGTGGTTCGAGGAGCTTGGCTTCACCTATCTCGGACCCATTGACGGGCACCACCTCCCCGCCCTCCTCCAGACCCTGACCCAGGCCCGCACCCTCCGCGAGCCCGTCCTCATCCACGCCTTCACCCAGAAGGGCCGCGGCTATCCGCACGCCGAGAACGATGCCGCCAAGTGGCATCGCACAGGCGCCTTCGACATTGAGACCGGCGAGCCGACCACCTCCGTGCCCGGGCTCACTTACACCGGCGTCTTCGGCCGCACCCTCCTCCAGCTCGCCGAAGCCGACCCCCGCGTGGTTGCCGTCACCGCCGCCATGCCCAAGGACACGGGTCTGCAAGAGCTCTCCGAGCGCTTTCCCGACCGGGTCTTCGACGTGGGCATGGCCGAGCAGATGGCGGTCACCTTCGCCGCCGGGCTGGCCGCGCAGGGGCTCCGCCCGGTGGTGCCCATCTACTCGACCTTCATGCAGCGCGCCTACGACCAGATCGTGCACGATGTCGCCCTGCCCGGGCTGCCCGTGGTCCTCGCCCTCGACCGCGCGGGCCTGGTGGGCGAGGACGGCCCCACCCACCACGGCGCCTTCGACCTCTCCTACCTCAGACACATCCCCGGGCTGGTGATAATGGCTCCCAAGGATTTGACCGAGCTGGCGGCCATGCTTCACACCGCAGTCACCTGGGACGGCCCCTCCGCCCTCCGCTACCCCCGGGGAGCGGGCGATAACCCGCCCTCCGCCCTGCCGGATGCTTTGCCCATGGGCCGCGCCGAACTGCTTCGGTCCGGCGCGGATGTCGCCATCATCGCTATTGGTTCCCTGGTGGCTTCCGCCCTCGCCGCGGCTCAGCAGCTTGCCGGCCAGGGCGTTGACGCGGCGGTGGTCAACGCCAGGTTCGCCAAGCCCCTGGACGAAGAGCTGCTGTGCGAGCTGGCGCGCGCCTCCGGGCGGGTGGTTACGGTGGAGGAGAACGCCGCCGCGGGCGGGTTCGGCAGCGCGGTGGCGGAGACCCTCCAGCAGCACGATGTTCCCGCGGCCGTGCTCCGTCTGGGGATCCCGGACCAGTTCGTCTCGCACGGCCCGCGCCAGGAACTGCTCGCCCAGTTGGGTCTAAGTTCCGGCGGCATTGCTCAGCGCGTTGCCGAGTTCGTGCGCGCCGGAGCGCACACCCCCGTCACCTGACGCCCCGGCCCTCCCCGCCGCCACCGACTACCGCGACCGCGCTGTCTTCAGCGCCGGCTGCGCGAGCGCCACCGACTTGCCCCGGCCGTAGTCCTCGGCGAGCGACACGCCCTGGTAGTAATGGCCGAGGATCTCCTGGTAGCTGTGTCCCGCCCAGGCCATTCCCAGCGCCCCTTGTTGGGACAGGCCGATCCCGTCTCCATACCCCCACCCCTCCGCCGTGAAGGAGTTCCCCTTCTTCTTCAGATGCAGCTTGGAGCTGGGGGTGCCGAGCATCTGATTCACCGCCGCGGTGCCCACCACCCGCGCGCTCCCCGCCTTCCCCACCACCTCCAGGTCCTTGACCCGGTTCGAGCGCGAGCGCTGGCGCACGATCAGATCCTGCACCTCTCCCACCTGCTGCCCCCGCGCCGCCAGACGCTGCCCCACCTCCGCCAGCGAGATCGTCCTCTCCCAGTGGTAGCACCACTGATACCCTGGCAGCCTGTCCGCCGATTGATCGTAAGGCGACTGGACGACCGCCAGGTAGGTGAAGTCCCTTTTCACGCTGCCAGGCCACACCTCGTCCACTTCGTCGGTCGCCCCGCCGGCGTTGGAGTGATAGGCGGCGAGGATGGGCTGGCCATGGAAGGTGACGATCTCCCCGGCCGTCGCCTGCACCGCCTCATCAGACAGCGGACTTTCCGAGTCCACCCCTCGGTAGACCTGACAGTGGCCGGTGGCGCAGACGTCGAACCCGTCGCCCTCATGCCGCGGTGCGCGATCCCGGATGTAGAGCGCCAGCGTCCGCGAGGCCACCGCCTGCACCTTGTATCCCTCGGGATCCGCGAACATCTCGTTCGGCACCACCCCGCGCACGTAGTCCTCGACCGATAGCAGGTTGATGACCTTCAGTCCCCCGTCGGCCTGCAGCTCGATGCGCAGGCGGCCGCGGTAGGCGTACCCGCCGATCTCCAGCCAGGGGTCGCTCCCCGCGGGCCACATCTCCACCCAGTTGCCGACTCTGGTCTCGTCCGCAAACCGGCCCACCACCAGCTCGCCCCCGTTGGCGCGGACTCGCAGGTCTCCCCCAAAGGTGCCGAACCCTTGCCCCCCCTGGAATCGGCCCTTCCCCCTCACCACCGCCGAGCGCGGCGCGGTCTCGCCGTAGCAGAGGCCCACCCGGATGGTTCCCCCACCCACCTCGGCGAAGCTGACGGCGCAACTCACGCACACGATTACCGCGGCGAGCAACCTGCACACGATTCTCAACTCGTTCCCCCTTCTCGCCACACGACCCGAATACACCAATGGGCTATACCATAGCCCGCCCCTATCCTACAGCACTCTCCTCCCCGGCGAGGCAGGAGACGGCCTGCCGAGCTCGCTGGCGGCCTCTCACAGCCTGTGAGCGCCAGATCACCGCGGCCCCTGCGCAGGGCAGCCCCGGCGTGGCGCAGAAGAGACCCACTCAGGCCCCGTGGCCGTGCCACCCCAGGAGAGGAACCATGCTGCACTACACTTCCTATCTTCAGCCCCACCTCACAGTGCTGTCCGAGGAGCAGCTCCAGGACCTTCACCTCGCCACTCTCGAGGTCCTGGAGCGCACCGGCGTGCAGGTCAACGATCCGCGCGCCCTGGAGCTGCTGCGCAAGGCCGGGGCGCGGGTCAGCGGCGACCACGTCCGCCTCCCCTCTCCCCTGGTAGAGCAAGCGATTGTCGGCGCGCCCGAGCGCGTGGTCGTCTGCGCCCGCACGGGCGAGCGCGTCATGCCCCTGGAGGCGAACCGTGTCTTCTTCGGCACCGGCTCCGACACCCCCAACACCATAGACCCGGAGACCAGGCAGCGCCGCCGCTCCGTGCGCTCGGATGTCGCGCGCATTGCCCGCCTGTGCGACGCGCTGCCCAACATTGACTTCATCATGTCCATGGGGGTGGCCGGCGATGTCCCCGAGAAGGCCCCCTTCGTGTTCGAGTTCGCCGACATGCTCGCCGGCTCCTCAAAGCCCATCTGCTACACCGCTCACGATGAGCACGACATGCAGGACATCTACGAGATGGCGGCCGCCGTAGCCGGGGGAGAAGACACCCTACAAGCGAATCCGTTCCTGATACACTACGCGGAGCCTATCTCCCCTCTCATCCACAGCCCTCTCGGGCTGAAGAAGCTGCTCTTCTGCGCCGATCACGCCATCCCCGTGGCCTACGTCTCGGGAATGAGCTCCGGCGCCACCTGCCCGGTCACTCTCGCCGGGGCGATGGCCGTCGGCAACGCCGAGTGCCTCTCCGGCCTGGTCATCCACCAGCTCGCCGCGCCCGGCGCCCCCTTCATCTACGGCGCCAACGTCTCCGTCATGGACATGGCCACCATGAGCTATGTCTACGGCGGCCCCGAGTTCCCCATCACCAACGCCGCTTTCGCCGACATGGCCCGCCACTACCGGCTTCCCGTCTGGGGCCTCGCTGGCGCCACCGACGCCAAGGCCGTGGACGCCCAGGCCGGCCTGGAGGCGATGCTCTCCATCCTCATGGCCGTGCTCTCCCGCGGCAACTTGGTCCACGATGTCGGCTACATCGAGTCAGGACTTACCTCCTCGATGGAGATGATCACCATGTGCGACGAGATCATCGCCGTGGTGCGGATGATCTTCCGCGGCATCCCCATGGACCGCGATCACATTGCCCTCGACCTCATCCACGAGGTGGGCAGCGGCGGCCACTACCTGGGGACAGACCACACCGCCCAGTTCTTCCGCACCAACCACTTCCTCGCCCGCCTGCTCGACCGGAACAACTACGACAAGTGGCAGCAGCTCGGCGCCAGATCCCTGGAGGACATTGCCAACGCGAAAGTGCTCGAAATCCTCGCCACCCACCAGCCCGCCCCTATCCGGGAGGCCGCGCAGAAGGTCATAGATGCCGCGCTGGCGAGGGCCGCCAAGCGAGGTTGACTGTAGGGCGGGCATTTGGCTAGGCCCAAGGGGCCGCCATCCCGGTCGGCGAAGCCCACCTAGGGACCCATGCCCGCCACTCTAACGGCCAACTATGCTCCGCGCCTACCTCTACACCCTGATAGCCGTCTTCACCTGGGGCAGCTCGCTCGCCGTCAACAAGGCGATCGTGGTGGCCGCGCGCGACGGTGCGCGCCTCACCCCCACCCAGGTCGCCTTCTGGTGCATCGCCATCGGGTGGCTGTCGCTGCTCCTGGTCCTGCTGGCGAGGCGGCGCCTGCGCCTATTCCGCGACATCGCCGGGCGGGGGTGGATCGTGCTCCTCGCCATGGGCTGCTGCGGGTGGGTCGGCTCCGTGGTCTTCCTCAACATCGCCTTTGCCCGCCTGCCGCTGCCCGACGCCATCGTCATCAACTACCTCCACCCGGCCTACACCGTGGCCTTCCAGGGCCTCTCCTTCAGTGCCATCGTGCGCTTGATCTCAGGATCTGAGCAGCCGGTTGACCGCACCCGCCGCCCGGGGCCGCTTGCCCTCGCCTCCGGGCTTCTCATCTGTCTGCTTGGCGTCGCCTTCATCGCCTCCAAAGGCCGGCTCACCAGCCTTGGCGACATTCGGTCCGTGACCGGCGCCCTCGCCGCCCTCAGCGCGGCCATCTCCTGGGGCATCTACTCCAACCTCGGCCGCTTCGTCACCATGAAGACGGGCCGCCACGCCCACAACTTGCCCGCCGGTTCACCCGCCGGCCGTGCTTGCCCGCCGGCCGTCTGGCGGGTGGCGGGCCTATCCGACCTCCACACCTTCGCCGCCATGACCTTCGGCCTCGCCATCATGGCACTGGTGCTGGCGGTGCGCGGCGAACTCGGTCTCCCCAACGGTTACTACACCACCATGTTCCTCCTCGGCCGCGGGCCGGAGACAGTCAATGCCTGGCCCCTCATCATCGGCATGGGGGTGGTGGTCTACGGCCTCGGCTTCACCATGTGGCTCTACGCCATGGAACTGGGCGCCCGCACCGGCGTCGCCCACAAGCTCCCTCCCCTCGCCTACCTCAGCCCCGTCCTCGGCGTGGCGGTCAGCTGGGCGCTCCTGCGCGAGGGCTTCGGGCCGGGGTTCTGGCCGGGAACGGCATTGATTGTGCTCGGCAATATCGCTAATCTGATCGCCGGGAGAAGGGCACCGGCGTGAAGCGCGCTTACCTGTTGATGGCGGTCGTGATAATCGGCTGGTCGGTCGGCCCGGTGGGGGCGAAGGCCCTCCTTCACGCCGCCGGCGCGCAGCCGTCTCCGCATCCCCTCCAGGTCTCCTTCTGGGCGATCTCCGCGGGATGGGTGCTAATGCTGGCGCTGCTCGCAGTGCGGGGTCGGCTCGCCCGACTCGGGGACTTCACCGCCCGCGGCTGGCTCGTGTTGATAGCCATGGGCTTCTTCGGCTGGGCGGGCTACGCTAGCTCGCTCAACTATGCCCTCCGCAGCCTCCCTCTCCCCGACGCGGTCATCATCAACTACCTCCATCCCGTGTTCACCGTGCTCTTCCAGGGGGCCATCTTCGGCCGCCTGGCGCGCGGCCTCTCGGGCTGGGAGCAAGCCCAACCGATGGGAATGTCCCGCCCACCTTGGGCGCGCCTGGGAATGGGGATGGCCCTCTCCCTCGCCGGCGTCGCCTTCATCGCCAGCGGCGGGCGCCTGACCGCCCTGCTGGGTGGCACAGGCCTGCCTGGTCTGGGCCCGCAGCCTGTGGCCGGCGCCCTCGCCGCACTCTTCGCCGCTATCTCCTGGGGGATCTACTCCAACCTCGGCCGCTTCGTCTCCGTCAAGCCCGGACGCCAGCCCTCCGGAGCGGCCGACGTGCAGACTTTCGCCGCGATGACCCTGGGCCTGGCGATGCTCGCCGCCGCGCTCGCCGCCATGGGGATGCTGCGCAGCCCGGCCGGCTACCAGACCCCTCTCTACTTCCTCCACTGGGGACCCGCCACCGTCAGCGCCTGGGCGGTGGCGGCGGGCATGGGATTGCTCCTCTACGGCCTCGGCTTCACCCTCTGGCTCGCCGCCCTGGAGCTCGGCCGCGCCGCCGGCCAGGCCCACCGGCTTCCCCCTCTCACCTACCTAACGCCTGTGCTTGCGGTCACGAACGGATGGATCGTACTCCACGAGGGATTTGGCAGGGGCTTCTGGTGGGGCGGCCTCCTCATCGCCGCCGGCAACCTGCTTATCGCCCTGCCCACTAGTGGCGCAGGCTCCCAGCCTGCGGACTCCGCACCAACCTCTGGATAGGAGATCGGCCGCTAGCTCTTCGGCGTCGCCGCGGCCTGCGGATTCGCGTTGCGATACTCCTGCTCGAACTCATCCAGCAGATGCGCGACCTTCTCGTCAAACGCCTGCTTCGTCGCACTCCCCCGCCGTGTGATCAGCAGGTTCGTGCAGGAGGTTATGCCATTGGTGACGATCGGCGCCCCGTCCGGCCCAGGCCGGTTCAGCGTCACCGGCTGCGACACCGCTGCCATGAAGCTAGTCGCCGTCGGCGGGTCCGCGTCGTCATACCCAGGCATCACGTGCCCAACCACCTGGAGAATCAGCCGCGGCTTGGACAGTGACTGCTCTTCCAGCAGTCTGATGCCGGCGATCTGCTTAACGCGCTCCTCCGCCCGCGCCTTCAGCTCCTCCCTCGTCGTCCCGGCCAGCCCCAGCCACTTCTCATCCCCCAGCAGGTCCACCTGCACATACAACTCGCTGATCCCCTCCAACCCAAGCTGGCTGACCCGCGCCTGGAGAGCGGCAGGCGGCGGCGTCTGCGCCGCCCCTCCCGCCAGCGGTGTGGCAGACTTCCCTCCCGTCGCCGCCCCCAGCGCCAGCGCCATCCCGAGCAGCAAAGCGATCATAATTCCAGTCACGCGCATTCGGGAACCTCCCTTGCTCCTAGGCCCCTCCCCGGTGTCATTCCGAGTCCGCCTCCGGCGGACAAAGGGCCCCGCCGTGCTCCTCCCAGCGTGTCGCCCGCGCAGCCAACCACACTCTACAGCTACCCGATCCCCAGCCTCCCCTTCACTTCCTCCAGCAGCTTCCCCCCGGCGATGAAGTCCTCTATCTGCTGCTCCCCCGGTATCTCCCGCTCGATGGTGAGCGGGCCTTCATATCCGATCTCCTTCAGCTTGGCGAGAAAGCGCGCGATGCCCACCTCGCCTTCCCCCAGCTTCCTCTCTTCCCCGAGCTGCCCCGGGCCCTTCGGCCACACACCGTCTTTGCAGTGCACCCCAGCCACCCAGGGGGCGAGCACGTCCAGCGCCTCTATCGGATCGCCGGTTCCGTACATGATCATGTTCGCCGGGTCGAAGTTCACCTTCAGGTTGTCCCGTCCCACCTCCGCAATGAACTCCTTCAGCGCCTCCGCGGTCTCCTGACCGGTCTCCAGGCAGAAGCTCTGCCGGCCGTCTGTGTGGCGGGTCAAGTAGTCGCAGATCTCCTGCAGCGCCGCCACCAGCCCGGCGTAGTCCGGGTCCGACGTATCCGCGGGGATATAGCCGATATGGGAGGTGATATTCCGAGCTCCCAGGGCGCGGGCGAAGTCGGCGGTGCGCTTGGTGTCCTGAATGCGCGACGCCCGGGTCGCCGGCGGCAGCAGACCCACGGTGCGCCGCACCGTCTCGATGTCCGCGTAGCTCTCCCCCGCGTACACCGCGGCAACGCTGGTGACAGTGAACCCAGCCTCCGCGATCTTGCTCTTCAACTCTCCGAACCTCGGTTCAGACAGGTACTCCGCCGGCGGGCTGCTGGTCTGCATGGTGGTGAACCCCGCCTCCGCTAGCCGCTTCAGCGCGCCGCCCATCACCTTTCCCACCCCGATCATCACACCCAAGGGCATCTTCGCCATCTTCGCCGCTCCTCAGTGTCAGTCTCGGCGTCGTCTTCGGCTTACTTGCCGGTCGCTCCCGCCTCCCCGCCGCTCTCCAGACAGGAGACCAGCCCGATGATTCTCTCCGCCGCCTCGCCCCTGACCGCTCCCACATCCACCCCTTCCGGTTGCTCCCGCTGGTTGAGCGCCACCCGATCGGCGGCACTCGCCAGAAACTCCTTCGCCTCCGCTGCCAGTTTCCTCGCCTCCTCAGAACTGGATTGCTCGGCCACCCCAGCCCAGTGCTCCAGCGTCTGCAAGTACCGGAAGTCGTTCATCCCCTCCGCGCACTGCTCCAGCGCCAGGCTCGGCCGCAGTCCCCCGGAGGAGAAGAAGATCATGCTCGGATCCGGCTCCCGCCCATCCAGGTCGAAGTACTCGTAACCATGGCGGGTGAACGAGATCCACTCATACCGCCCCTTCACCCCCTTCGCCCGCTCGCTCCACTGATACAGCCCGAACGAGTACCTGGTTCTCCCTTGGTTGTAGATATAGACATCCTTTCCCAGCTCTCGCGCCTTCGCCATCAGCAGTTCATCGTGGTTGTTCACGATGGACACGTCCAGCGTGCGGAAGAACCCCTGTAGCGCCAGCTCGAGCGGATCCTCCGTCGGCTCGAAGGAGACGCTGTATCCGCCCGCGGTCTTCAGCCACGGCGAGGCCCGGTTGAGCAGCTCCATGAACTGCAACTGCTCCTGCGCCTTCTCCACCGTCCGCGTCTCGTCACACAGCGTGTAGCTGAACGGCAGCCACCCCTGCTCCCTGGCGTGCTGCTCCACCGCCGCCCACACCCGCCGCACGATCTCCTCATATGGCAGCCTGTACTTCTGCTCCACCGCCGCGCCGGTCTCGCCCTTAGTGTAGTCGTAGATGTCGTACAGCCCGCGCACCACGAAGCCCCCGTAGTTGTTGAACTCCCACCTGAAGCCCGCCGCCTTCGCCTCCCCCATGAACTTGTCCGCGGCCGCGAAGTCCAGCACCGGCCGCCCCGACTCGTCCAGCCCCTTGAACTCGATCCCCGGCCCGCCGCTGAACGAGGTGAACCCGCGCTGGCGGAACATCGCGAACACGTCACTCTGAATCGCGTCATACTTCTCCCCCTCCTCTGATACATCCGGCTGGATCCCCCAGTACCCGCACAGGAAGTCCGCCTCCTCCAGGGAGAAAGGCAGCACCCGCAGCTTGATCGGTACCTCAATCGCCTCCTTCGCCAGCCGGATCGTAAACTTGCCTTCGTATACGCCCGGCGCCGCCTCCGCCGGCACGCTCACAGTCAGCCAGAACTGCCGCGTCAGGTCCTTGGGGAGCTTGACTTCCCCCGCCGCTCTCCACAGGTAGCGCGGGGTGATCCGATACATCAGGGAGTTGAGGCCCCGCGTCGGCAGATGCCGCACCACCCAGACGCCGATCCGGTCGGCGGGAATCACCCCTGCCTCGCCCTTCAGCTCGGACACCTCCAGCTTCGCCGCCCCCAAATCGCGCAGCGGCCGCACCGCCACGGTAAGCGACCGCCGTTCGCCTTTGGCGGCAGACGCTTCCAGGCCGACGCCCAACTGCTCCCTGGTCGGCATGGTCGAGAAGTAGACGGTGTCCTCGATCCGCGGCACAAACAGCAGATACCCTCGGGTGCGATCCGCCGCCATGATTGGCGCCGGATCATTGGTCCTCGGCAGCGGCAGCTCCACCGCCCGCGACCGGAACTCCTCCCGCTGTTGAAACAGTGCCTCCACCGCCCACTTCTCCCCCGCCTCGTCCCCCTTCGGATACAGCACCAGCCCCGCCACCCGCCGCGCGTTCTCGCCGTCCGCCTTCACCCGCAGGTCGAACCACCCCTCCTTGATCTCCACCTCACTCGTCACCGGCCGGAAGAGATAGCTCATGTACACATCCCACAGGTCCGAACCAGGCAGCGGCTCGGTGTCCTGGAAACGGCAGATGTGGTCGAACTTCCCCCACTTGCCGTGCCCGTCGGCCACCTTCCAGCCGCGGCCGTAGACCTCCCGGAGGTCGTACTGCGCTTGCTCCCCGGACCAGTACCCCAGATCCTCGAAGAACACCACCACCCGGTAGCGGCCGTTCGGCAGGTCCACCCGAAAGCTGGCATCGCCGAAGTCAATGCTGTCCTGCAGCAGACGGCTGGGGAAGGTCACATCCCACGCCCGGTACGGCTGCGCTCCCGCCTCCCATCCCCACCCGCGCTCCTTCGTGTAGCTATCCTCGCGCGACACCGCGGTGAAACCGGGAGCCAACGACTGCCCGGCCGGCCCGAAATCGAACGCTCGCACGCTCGCCGGGCGGGACCACCGCGTCAGGCGGAGATTGTCAACATAGACCGACCCCTGGCCGCCCCCCGTCGGCGTGAAACCCAGGTCCAGACGAGTGATCTTCGCCGCCTCAATGTTCGTCTTCAAGTCGTTGAACCGCGACCCCGCCTCCCCGCGATACAGCCCTCCCAAGGGGATCGAGATCGTGTTCGCCCCCGGCCGCAGCGAGAAGTCCGCGTTGTACCGGTTCCAGTAGGTGGACTTCTCATTCCAGGCCTCGTCACCGATCAGCACATACAGCGAGGCCGGCTGCGACAACCCGCAGTAGATATCCACCTCCAGCGCGTCATAGCCGCTCCAGTCGCGGGGCAGGTTGAGGAACAGCAGATAATCATCTGCTGGCACACAAAGAGAATGCTCTCCTTGCGTCGCGTGCTCGGTGGAGAGCACCCCCGCGCCCGACTTGGCCTCCACCGAGCCCACCTCCGCCTGGGTCTCGAATCCCAGCAGAAGTCGGGATTCCGCGCCCTGCCCGGCCACCGCGGCGGAGAGTGCAGCCACCGCCCACAGCAGCATCTTACAGCGGAGCGCAGCTCCGCTGCCTCCTACAGCATGTCTTGCATTGCCGTAGTCACGGCAATGCAAGAGATGGCACGCAGAGGCCGCGCGCGGCACCCAAGGGCGGAACTGCCTCCAACGGTAACTCAAGACACTCCACAACTTGCGCATCGCCTTCCACCTGTGATGGGGATTGCTGCCCCTCTTCGCTTCCGGATGCGTTCCCCCCTGCGCGCACACCCCGCCGGCCACAGACAAGCCAGTTCCGGCCCCGGGAATCGCGCTGAGGGGGATGTCGCGATTGCGTAAAGCACCAGGGCCGGAACTGGCGTCTCGCGGGAGGTAAGGGCTTTCGTCGCGTATAGACGCGGCTGGCGCCGGGAAAGTTCGCGGCCCCCTCTGCCTTGTCGCCGGGGCCGAGAGCTGCGCCCTACCCTTTCCCTGTCCCGCCGCCGCCCCATTCCGGGCAGGACGCCTCCCGCGACCTGACGAAACTGGCCTCCAGACGACCACCCTGATATTCAGGAGGAGGCGCCCGTGGGGATTGAACGCCTGAAGCTGACCCCGGATCAGCTGCGCGCCGCCTGCGATGCCGACAGCCTGGGCTTCGAGACCACCGCCGAGCTGCCCGACCTTCCCGCCAGCGTGGGGCAGGAGCGCGCCCTCGCCAGCATTGACTTCGGCCTGGGCATGCAGACCCAGGGCTACAACATCTACGTCGCCGGGCCCACCGGCACCGGCCGCAAGTTCACCATCCTTTCCCGCGCCCAGGATGCCGCCTCCCGCCGCCCCGCCCCGGATGATTGGTGTTACGTCTACAACTTCGACGACCCCAGGCAGCCGATCGCGCTCCGCCTCTCGCCCGGCCGCGCCCCCGAGTTCGCCAGAGACGTGGCGGATCTCGTCCGCGCCTGCAAGCAGGAGCTCCTGCGCGCCTTCGAGAGCGAAGCCTACGAAGACCAGAAAGAGCAAGCGGTTGGCGATGTACAGAGCGAACGCAGCCGCCTGCTGCGCGCGCTCGAGGAGAAGGCCCGCTCCCAGGGGTTCATGCTGCAGGCCACTCCCCTGGGCCTGATCACGGTTCCCCTCGCTGAAGGTCAGCCCATGGCGAGAGAGCGGTTCGAGCAGCTACCTCCGGACCAGAAGCAAGCTATCGAGACCAGCATGGAAAAGCTGCGCGAGGAGATCGCCGACACCGTCAACCAGGTGCGTCAGCTCGAGAAGGAATCCCGCCGCCGCCTCGAGGAGCTCGACCGCAAGGTCGCCACCGCTGCCACCGGCGCCCGGTTCGCCGAACTCAAGGCCAAGTACCAGGACAACCCCGACCTCCTCAAGCACCTCGACCGCATCGCGGAGGACATCGTCGCCCTCCGCGAGGAGCTCCGGGCCGCCGAGCAGGCGGAGTCGCCGGCCAAGGAGGCGATTCCCGTCCGCCATCAGGTGAATGTGTTGGTCACCAACGACCCGGCCAAGGGCGCCCCCGTCGTCCAGGAGCACAGCCCCACCTACTACAACCTCGCCGGCCGCATCGAGTACCGCCCCATGCAGGGCGGCGCCGTCACCGACCACACCCTCATCAAAGCCGGCGCGCTGCACCAGGCAAATGGCGGGTTCCTTATCCTGCAAGTGCTCGATGTGCTCGTGCAGCCTTTCGCGTGGGAGGCGCTCAAGCGGTCCCTGCGCAGCCGCGAGCTGACCATCGAGAACATCGGCGAGCAGTGGACTCCCATCCCCGCCGCCGCCCTTCGCCCCCTCCCCATCCCCCTGGACATCAAGATCGTCCTCGTCGGCTCCCCTCTCCTCTACTACCTGCTCTACCACTACGAGGAGGAGTTCGGCAAGCTCTTCAAGGTGCGCGCCGACTTCGAGGTGGACATGCCCGGCGGCGAAGATGCCTGCCGCCAGTACGCCGCCTTCATCGCCACCCACTGCCGCCAGAGCAACCTGCGCCACCTCACAAAGACAGCGGTGGCTCGCGTCATGGAGCACGGCGTCCGCCTCGCCGGCGACAAGGAGAAGCTCACCACCCGCTTCGCCGCCGTCGCCGACCTGCTCGATGAGGCCAACCACTGGGCCGAGCGAGACGAAGCCGAGCTCATCACCCCACAGCACATCGAGCAGACCCTGGAGCAGAAGGAATATCGCTCCCGCCGCATCGAGGACCGCCTCTTCGAGTTCATCTCCCGCGGCGACATTCTGCTCGACATCACCGGCGAGAAGATCGGCCAGATCAACGGCCTCGCCGTGCTCGACCTCGGCGACTACAGCTTCGGCCGCCCCTCCCGCATCACCGCGCAGGTCACCCCAGGCCGCGCCGGAGTGGTCAACATCGAGCGGGAGGCCCGCCTCAGCGGGGAGATCTACAACAAGGCGGTGATGATCCTCACCGGCTACCTCACCGGCCGCTACGCCGCCACCCTCCCACTCTCGCTATCAGCAACCGTTTGCTTCGAGCAGTCCTACGAGATGGTGGAGGGCGACTCCGCCTCCTGCGCCGAGCTCTTCGCCATCCTCTCCGGCCTCTCCGGCGTCCCCCTCCGCCAGGACATCGCCGTCACCGGCTCCGTGGACCAGAACGGCAACGTCCAGCCCATCGGCGGCGCCAACCAGAAGATCGAAGGCTTCTACCACGCCTGCAAGCTGAAGGGCGTCACCGGCGACCAGGCCGGCCCTGAGCGAAGTCGAAGGGGCGTCATCATCCCGGCTCAGAACGTGAAGAACCTCATGCTCAAGCCGGAAGTGGTGAAGGCGGTCGAGGAGGGCGAGTTCCACATCTGGGCGATCAGCCACGTGGACGAAGGCATCGAGCTCCTCACAGGAGTCGCGGCCGGCTCCCCCGATGACCCCGACACCATCCACGGCCGCGCCGCCGCCCGCCTCCGCCAATTCTCCGAGGCCCTCAAAGGCAAGCCCGAAGAGCGCACCACCCAGATCATCGAAGTCCCTCCCTCTGTCGGCCAACCCCGGCCACCCGGTCCCCCGCCGCCCCCTGTGCCGCCGCGGTGAGATTCCGTGGGGCACGCTGCTAGCGTGCCAACTGTGCTGTCCTCGGGGCGACCGGTGTGCCCTGCCGCTGTCGCCTGCGCCTCCGCGGGGAGCCGCCCTCCCTACCACTCCGTCGTCACCCGCGCCGCCTCTGCTCTGCCTGTGCCAGCAGCCGTTGGCCGCCAAAGGCCCTCCCCAGCGCGGTGCTCCGCGCCGATTCGCGATATACTAGCTAGGGCGATTGCCATCGCCAACTGCCACCGGGAGGGTGGGAGTGGCCTCTGAAGCGACGGCACTAGAGGGCGGGGCTTTGCAGGCCGACCTTGATCTGGCGCGCCGCCTCCAGCAGGCGGACCAGAGCGCCTACGCGCAGCTCTGCCAGCGTTTCGGCCCGGCCCTGCACGGGTTCGCGGCCTCTTGTCTTGGCGGCGATGACGAGCTGGCCGAGGAGGTCATGATCCAGACCATGACCGACGCCGTCCGCAACATCCGCCGCTTCGATCCCCGGAAAGCGGGGCTTGCCACCTGGCTCTACGGCATCGCCCGGCGGCAGGTAGTCGCGCAGCGGCGCAAGCTGACTCGCAGGAAGTCAGTCCCCCGGTCGGCGCAGGTTTCCATGGATGTGACCTCGGAACTGCCGGCGGCCGGCGATCTGGCCGGGGACCTAGCCGCCCGGGTCGACGCGCATCAGCAGGTCGCCTTCCTCTCGGAGGCCCTGTCCGATCTGGAGATGCAGGTGCTCATCCTGCACTGCGTGGACGAGTTCTCGCTCAAGGAGATCGCTCGCATCGTGCGCCGATCGGAGAAGGCGGTGGACTCGCTCCTGCATCGCGCCCGCCAGAAAGCGCGGGAAAGGCTGGCCCAAGATGCCGAGTGAGCTGATGAGAGACGAACTCACGATCATCCTGAAGGCCGCTCGCCACCAGCCGCGGCCCGGCTGGGAGGCGCGCGCCCTCGCCACCGTGGCCGGCCTCCGCCCGCGACGCCACCCGAACCTGGTGCCCATTCTGGTTGCCATACTGGTCCTGTTGCTGCTGGCCGCGGGGGTGTTCGCGGCAGTGCGGCTGCTTATCCCAGGCGCCCTGGAGTTCATGGAAGGCCCTATGGGAGGGGGACCTGGCAGTTTCCATGGGCACTCGTTTGCCGGCGAGGTCGAGTGGACAACGGGCGAGCCGCCGAACTCCTGGGCGAATGCCGCCGCCAAGTCCGGGCGCCTCGCCTTCGAGATGCCCATTGACGACGTCCCGCCCACTCGTACCGACATCTGGGTCTCCGATCCCGAAGGCGGGAATGTCGTGAATCTGACCGCTGAGGCCGGCATCGGTGGCGTCAACTGCTATCCGAAGTGGTCGCCGGATGAGACCATGATTCTGTTCCTGCATTGCGACCCGGTGGAGGGCCTCAAGCCCTGCAAGGCCGGCTTCCACCTCTTCCTCATCAACGCGGACGGGTCAGGAGCGCGTGAGGTGGCCCCAGGCCGAGATCCGCCTCTGACAGACGGGGTCTGGTTCCCGGACAGCTTCCACCTGGTCGCCGGAGGCGATGACGGCGTGAACATGAGAATGGACATCTGGGCTCGGGATGCTCGGGTGCTGCCCAACGTGGGGAGCAGAGCCGCCGTCTGCCCCGACGGCTCGCTGATCGTGAGCCACGCGACGGAGGAGGACGAGGTGCGCGGCCAGTCGGGGGTGTGGCGGCGACTGGTGCTCACCGACGCCAACGGCGACCATCCCAGGACTCTGGCGGAGCACTTCATCAGGGATGCCGACATCGTATCCCACCGGGCCCAACATGCCCAGGATGCTGTGCAGGATCCCGACTTGCGCAAGATGACGGACGCTGAAGTGTTGGATGAGGTGAGGGTGTGGGTGGGGCCGATGCTCCCGGTATGGTCGCCGGACGGGACGAAGATCGCGTTCCTGGCAGCGATGCCTTTCGACCCGAACGGGGTGTTCTACAGGGACCAGATCGAGGTCTGGGTCTACGATCTCCAAACGGATCAGTGCACGCGGATCACCCACGACAACGTCCAGCAGAACTATGTTCGCTGGACCCTCCGCCCGCGGCCCGCGCCCCGGGCAGGGGATGACAGGGGACCGGGCCAGCCGAGCACGACGGGAGAAGCGAGATAAGCCGCGCGGAGCAGTTATCCTGTTCGCCCAAGGAGGCGAGGCGATGATGGCAAGACGATGTGCTGTCCTGGTGGTGTGCATGTGGGCTGGTCTGGTGCTGGCGGGGGTCGCCTGCGCGCAGGTGGACCCGGGGGTGCCCAGTGACCCGTACTTCGGCGGGTTCTGGGACGCCGCGGGTGTGTGGCAAGGGCCGCAGTGGAACCTCATGGACCGGGGAACGTGGCTGTCGCTCGACGGCGTCAACCTGGTCCAGTCGAACTACGGCATCCAGGCGCAGCAGGCCTGGGAGTACTTCTGGGACGACAGTCTCAATGGCGGCGCGGGAGGCTGGTGGAAGCTCCCCGGTCAGGGGGTGACCATTGCGATCATCGGCGGGGCGATTGACGCTGGCCACGAGGATTTCTCGGGCACGACGATCCTCCCCCTGAAGGACTACGAGCCGAAGAAGGCGATGCCCGCCTCCACCCGTTCCGCTGGCACCATCGCCGCGACCACCGGCAACGCGGTCGGGATCGCCGGCATCGCCTTCGGGGGCAAGCTGCTTCCGATCAAGGTAGGTGGCTCGAACGTCGCCGCGGACGCGAATCAGCTGGCCACCGCCATCAAGTACGCGTCAAGCCAGGGCGCACAGGTGATCCTGGTTGAGCGCGGGACGTACAGCACGACTCCCGACGGCTGGGACGTCAAGGCGGTGATCAACGCGACAAGAGACGCAGTGCGCAAAGGTGCGGTCATCGTGGCAGGCTTGCAGCAAGAGTATGCTGCCGGCACTGCTAGGTGGAGCTTCCCGGCCTTGTGTCCGGACGCGATCGCAGTGGGCGAGCTTTCCTTCCTCGGCAACCCGCTTCACCGCGAATTCAGCCCCTTCCTAGACGTCTACCTCGATCTCGTCGCACCCGGCCAGCGCCTGGAAGACGACGACAACGGCGACGGGCTTGCCGATGGCATCAGCCTCTGGTCACTCGAAGGCCCGAACAGCTACGTGCAGGTGCCCTATCCCTCCATCAGACAGCCCGCGGCCCAGGTGGCGGCGGTGGCGGCCCTGGTGCGGTCGGCCCACCCCGACTGGGGCGAGCCCCAGGTGCGGGAGGCGCTGCTGAATAGCGCCTACTGGGATGATCGGTGGACCGGAACCGCCTATGGGTACGGACTGGTGGACGCCTGGGCTGCCCTCAACTACGTGCCCTAGCGATTGCTTCACCTGCGCGCGGAGGCCGGCCCGGAGAGGGCCGGCCTCCCACCCGCAGTGGTGCGGTGTCACTTCTGCTGGGTCGGAGTGTGCTCTGCCAGGAGCTTTCCTGGCGAGGAGGTCGGTGAGATGAGAAGGCCTTACCTGCTGTTCGTGTTCCTTCCGCCGCTGCGTTGTCTCCGTTCCTGCTTGTCAGGCCTTCGGCGAGGCCGGTTCGCTGGGCTGGCGATCGTTCTGCTGGGCGCCATCTGCGTGGCTTGGGCCCCTGCGGCCTGCGCGGCGGAGGTCACCTTCGGGAACGAGTTGATCTCCGTGATCTTCCACACGGATTCCGCGCTCTTCACAGTCACTGACATGCGGAACGGTCGGGTCTGGGAGCAGGACGGGAGCTTCGGGGCCCCCGCGGTGGTGGAGGCGCAGGCCGGGGCCGACGGCGCCAGTATGACGGCCAGTCTCTGGGACGGGGGAAACCAGCTTCAGCTCCAGCTCCACGCAGTGACGCCGACCGGGGCGGCTGAGGTCGCCTGCGAGATTAGCAGCGCCGGCCCCATGGCCCGTTGTTACCTATGCTACCCCGTGCCCTTCAGGACCCAGGCCGGGGATTTCCTGGTGGCGCCCATGGGCGAGGGGATCATGTACCCCGCGGATGACGCTACCGTCGAGGAGTGGGGCTTCCCGCTCTACTGCGGGTGGAGGACCTCTATGCCGTGGTCCGGGGTCTGCCACGGGGAGAACGGGCCGGGAGTGATGACCATCATCGAGACCCCCAATGACGCGTGCTTCGCGATGAACAGAGCCCCCAGCGGCCTGCTGGAACTGTACCCCAGATGGCGCCCCGAGCGCGCGGACTTCGGGTATACCCGCGCCTTCACCTACGCCTTCACGACCTCGGGCGGATATGTGTCGCAGGCGAAACGCTATCGTCAGTATGCTCAGCAGACGGGGTTGTTCAAGTCCCTCGCCCAGAAGCGCTCCGAGAACCCGAACGTGGATCTCCTCATCGGGGCCGCGAATGTGTGGGCGCCCTGGTTCTATCCTGGGAACGACGATCCGGTCGGCCTCGCGTCGGAGATGCAAAGCCTGGGCATCGCGCGCATCCTGTACAGTGACGGAAATCAGCGCGACGCCACCTCCACGCTGAACGCGATGCCTGGAGTGCTGACCGGCACCTACGAGCTTTACCCGGCCGTGTGGCCGCCAGGCCAGCCGGACGACGCTCCCCACGAAGGATGGCCCGAGGACCTGGTATGGCAGTCTGACGGCAGCATTCTGCCAGGATGGGTGATTGTTAGGGATGGCACGAGCTATCCGGGCGGGTTGGTGTGCACGCCGCGCCAGGTCGAGCATGCTCAGGCCCGTATCCCGGCCGACCTGGCCGCCACGCCCTACCGCGCCCGGTTCCTGGACACCACCTGCTGCATGCCTTGGCAGGAGTGCTACAACCCCGACCATCCCACGACGCGCACGGAGGACTGCTACTGGCGAATGGAGCTGCTGCGTTACGTCTCCGAAGACATGGGGATGGTCACTGGCACCGAGAGCGGCATTGATCCTTCAGTCCCGTATACTCACTACTACGAAGGGATGCTTTCGCTGGGTCCCTACCGGTTGGGGGGCGAGGACCCGGCTGCCTCCGACCCCCCTACGCCCGAGTTCCTGAAGTACCAGGTCGGACCCTATTACCGCATTCCTCTCTGGGAGTTGGTCTACCACGACTGCACTGTCGCTATGTGGTACTGGGGCGACTCATCGAACAAGGCCCCCGAAGTGTGGGATCAGCGAGATCTGATCAATGTTCTGTACGGAACGCCTCCATTGTTCATGATCACCCCCGAGATATGGAGCGCCCACAAGACCAGGTTTGCGCAGTCCTACCGCACTACCTGTCCGGCGGCACGCACCCTGGGCTATGACGAGATGGTCTCCCACGAGTTCCTCACCGAGGACCACACCCTCCAGCGTACGACGTGGTCATCGGGCACGACCATCGCCGTCAACTTCGCCGATCACGCCCAGAACCTGCCAGACGGTGCCACAGTTGGGCCCATGGGCTATCTGGTACGGCCCGGCCTCTTCTTTGACGTGCCCCCGGATCACTGGGCCTTCGCCTACATCAACGCCTGTCACAACGCGGGGATAGTCGGCGGCTACTCCGACGGCACCTACCGGCCCACCGAACGGGTGGACCGCGCCTCGATGGCCGTGTACATCTCCCGCG
>Ga0315277_10002408_pt1 | contig 26151 bp, 31 predicted proteins | sample YL17G05_15_MG_FD_203695 | JGI IMG/M metagenome (GOLD analysis project Ga0315277, IMG submission 203695) | Sediment microbial communities from Yellowstone Lake, YNP, Wyoming, USA - YL17G05_15 | ecosystem: Environmental > Aquatic > Freshwater > Lake > Sediment | place: USA: Wyoming | collected... | reverse complement strand
CGGGTCGCGGACGTAGTAGTCGACGAGCCCACCGCGAGTTGCCGCGGTGATTCTGTCGAGCAGACGTACGTATGCGGCCCGGTTGCGGGCTATGAACTCGTAGATGCGGCGGCCAAAGGTGTCGGGTTCAGTGAAGGCATAGCCATCGCGGTCGATAAAGATGTCGTTGGGTTTCTGTTTCCACTGACTCAGTCGCGCAAGCGGCCAGCCGGCCTGCCGGACCACGAACCCGGTTTCGCCGACTGTCTTCTCGGCGAATATCCCCTCAGCAATTGCGAGGTCAGCTATGCGGGTGCGGTTCGGCTTTGGCCGCCTGCGAACCTGCGGCAGGATGAGCAGGGCGCGGGGCGCGCGAGCGCCGGCTAAGGGTATGTCGGCGTATCCGAGGTCGCAGTAAAGGTCGCGGGCGACGAGCGAGCGGCTGGTGTAGAGGAAGGAGAACCTGCGGCCCGCCTTCCGGTACCGCTCGTGCACGAAGTTGAGCATACGGCGGGAAAGACCTTGGCGGGCAAAGGCCGGGTGGGTCGCAACGTGGTGGATGCCGAGTGCCGACTCAACCGTGCCCGAGCGGGTGCGCACCTTCAGTTCCGCGACGCCGATGAAAGACGCGAGGGTGTGCCCGCGGTAGATTCCGAACCCAAACTCGCTGCGGCGGCGTTCGTCATAGCGCCGGAGCAGCTCCGGGTGCTCGGGCGCAGCGACCTCGCCGAAGCAGGCCTCCATCAACTCGAAGAAGTCGCGCGGGTCGCGGAGTTCGTTAAAAGGGACGATGCGCATCGGGAAGAGAATACGCGCGCAGCCGTGCCGTTGTCAACAGCGGCCTGCGGGCGGGCGGTCAGATCTGCGTTGCGGAGTCGGCGATGAGGCGGACAAGGGTCGGGCCGACGTCGGCGAACCCGCCGGTGACTCGGAACGTGTACGTCTTGTCGCCGGCGCGGGCATTGACCGTGCCGGGCCGGAGCATGGCGAGCAGCGGCGCGTGGCCGGGCAGGATGCCCATGAGGCCGTCCCAGGCCGGGATGATAATCGAGTCGACCGGGCAAGAGAGAAGCGTGCCGGACGGAGAAACCACCGCAAGGAGCAGGGGCGAGGAGCGTGGGGCGCGTGGCGAGGGTTGGGAGTCGGGGGTCGGGGACAAAGGGTCAGGGTTTGGCATCCGGTGACTTGAGGGACTCGGCCTGCGAGAGAACGTCCTCGATGGTGCCGCACATGAAGCAGGCTTGTTCGGGCACCGTGTCGTGCTTGCCCGAGATGATTTCGTCGAAGCCGCGGATGGTTTCCTTGAGCGGGACGTAGACTCCCTTGCGGCCGGTGAAGGCCTCGGCCACGAACATGGGCTGGGACAGGAAGCGCTGAACCCGCCGCGCGCGCGCGACGATGAGCTTGTCTTCGTCGGAGAGCTCTTCCATGCCGAGGATGGCGATGATGTCCTGGAGTTCTTTGTGGCGCTGGAGGATGCGCTGGACTTCGAGCGCGACGCGGTGATGGTCCGGGCCGACCACCGACGGCGACAGGATGCTGGAGTTGGATTCGAGCGGGTCGAGCGCAGGGTAGATGCCCAGTTCGGCGATTGGGCGCGAGAGCACGACCGAGGCGTCGAGGTGGCTGAACACGGTGGCAACGCCCGGGTCGGTGAGGTCGTCGGCGGGCACGTAGATGGCCTGGACCGAGGTAATCGAGCCGGTGCGGGTCGAGGTGATGCGCTCTTCCAGCTCGCCCATGTCGGTGCCGAGCGTCGGCTGGTATCCGACTGCGGACGGCATCCGGCCGAGGAGAGTCGAGACTTCGCTGCCCGCGAGCACGTAGCGGAAGATATTGTCGATGAAGAGGAGAACGTCCTGCTTCTCTTCGTCGCGGAAGTACTCGGCCTGGGAAACCGCGGACAGTCCGACGCGCAGGCGCGCGCCGGGGGGCTCGTTCATCTGGCCGTAGACGAGCACGGTCTTGTCGAGCACGCCCGAGCGCTGCATCTCGAGGTAGAGGTCGTTGCCTTCACGGGTGCGTTCGCCGACGCCGCCGAAGACCGAGATGCCGCCGTGCTCGGCCGCGATGTTGCGGATGAGTTCCTGGACGATTACGGTCTTGCCGACGCCGGCACCACCGAACAGGCCGATTTTGCCGCCGCGCGGGAACGGGGCGAGCAGGTCAATCGCCTTGATGCCGGTCTCGTAGATACGGATTTCGACGTCCTGCTCCGCGAGCGTGGGCGGGGGCCGGTGGATCGGGTACTGCTTATCGGTCTTGATCGGGCCCTTGTGGTCAATCGGCGCTCCGAGCACGTTCATCATCCGGCCGAGCGTGGCGCGACCGACCGGGACCGAAACGCCGGCGCCGGTGTTCATGACTTCAAGGCCCCGGGCCAGGCCTTCGGTCGGGCCGAGCGCGATGCAGCGCACCGAGCCTTCGCCGAGATGGGCCATCACTTCCAGCACGGTGTCGCGGACCTTGAGCGCGGTGTAGAGCACGGGCAGGTGCCCGGATTCGAAGTCAACGTCAACGACCGGGCCTACGACCTGGACGAGACGGCCGCTGGCCGGGACCACTTTGCTGGTGTTCGCGGAGTCAGATGGTTGTGGCAAGTGCAGGGACCTCCCTTCGCAGGTTCTCGGATACAGAAGGAGAAGTCAAAAGCCAAAAGCCAAGAGCCAAAAGCCAAAGCTCGGAGCGGGTCCGGAACTCCTGACTTCCAGCTTCTAGCATCTGACATCTGACTTCGGCCCGCAGGTGATGTTTCATGCGGCCAGTGCCTCGGTGGTGCCGACGATGTCGGCCAGCTCGCGGGTTATCATGCTCTGGCGCAGCCGGTTCGCCACGAGCGTGAGTTCGGATATCATCCGGCGCGCGCTGACCGAGGCCTGTTCCATCGTCACCATGCGCGCGGCGTGCTCGCTTGCTTCCGCCTCGAGGAATGCCTGCCGGACCGCAGTGCGGACGTAGAGCGGCATCAGCCGGTCGAGGATTTCCGCGGGTACCGGTTCGAAGATACGCTCGGCCGCAAACGGTTGTGGTTTGGGCATGATAGGCAGGATGCGGCGGACGACCGGATGGTTGCCGGTTGCCGAGCGGAACTCGGTGTAGAGAATATAGGTACGCACCGCGCCGCGGTTGAGATAGGCGTTGATAAAGGCATCGGCGATGTCGGCAACGGCCACCTCGGAGAGCGGTCGGTGATGGTGCAGGACTTCGCGGATGACGCGGGCATTGGTGCGGGGCGAGAAGCTGAGGATGCGGCGGCCCGCGGTTTCGAAGTAGAGCGTATCGCGGCGCCGGGTCGAGATGAAGTCGGTCGCGGCGCGCATGCAGTTGGCATTGTATGCCCCGCACATTCCGCGGTCCGCGCCGATGGCCAGCAAAAGGTAGCTGTCACCCTCGCGGACGTCGAGCAGAGGATGGGAAACCTGGCCTGAGGCAGCGAGGTCGTGCACGAGCGTGACCAGTGCGTCGGTGTAAGGTCGGCCTCTCACTGTCGCGTTGCGGACGCGGGCGAGGCGCGCCGCCGAGATCTTCTGCATCGCGTCCACGGTCCGCTCGATGTTGCGGATCGTGCGGATGCGGCGCTTAAGCTCTCTTGGGTTGGTCATAGTGAACGGTCGCCTTGTACGCGGCCAAGACCTGGTCGACCTCGGCCAGCGCGGCGACTCCGGTCTTGGGGTCGCACAGGAGCGGGGCGAGGCGCGCGCGATGCGGCTCGTAGTGCGCGTTGAGGCCGGCTTCGAACTCGCGGATGCGCGGGGTGGGGACGTCGTCGAGAACGCCGTTGACCCCGGCCGCCACGATGAGAATCTCCCGGTCCACGGGCAGGGGTTGGCCCGCGTCCTGTTTCAGGACTTCGGTCAGCTTCTCGCCGCGCAGGAGCTGCCGGCGCACGCTCTCTCCGAGGTCAGCGCCGAACTGGGCAAAGGCGGCGAGCTCGCGGTACTGGGCGAGGTCGAGCCGGAGCCGGCCCGCGACCCGGCGCATCGCCGGGAGCTGGGCAGTGCCGCCGACGCGCGACACCGACAGCCCGACGTTGATGGCGGGCCGGATGCCGGCGTAGAACAGGCTGGGCTCAAGGTAAATCTGGCCGTCGGTTATCGAGACGACGTTGGTCGGGATGTAGGCCGAGAAGTCGCCGGCCTGGGTCTCGATTATCGGCAGGGCGGTCATCGAGCCGCCGCCGCGCTCGTCGGAAAGACGGGCCGCGCGTTCCAGCAGCCGCGAGTGAAGATAGAAGACGTCGCCCGGGTAGGCTTCACGGCCCGGGGGCCGGCGGAGCAGCAGGGACAACTGGCGGTAGGCGACCGCGTGCTTGGAAAGGTCGTCATAGACGATGAGCACGTCGCGGCCCGAGTACATGAACTCCTCCGCCATCGCGCACCCGGCGTAGGGCGCAATGTACTGAAGCGGGGCCGGGTCGTTGGCGGTCGCCGAGACCACGACCGTGTACTCGAGCGCGCCGGCGCGGGTGAGTTTCTCGATGGTGCGGGCGACCGCGGCCTGCTTCTGGCCGATGGCGACGTAGATACAGACCGTGTTCTCTCCGCGCTGATTGACGATGGCGTCAACCGCGAGCGTGGTCTTGCCGGTCTGGCGGTCGCCGATGATGAGCTCGCGCTGGCCCCGGCCGATGGGGATGATTGCGTCAATCGCCTTGATGCCGGTGTGGAGCGGCCGGTTGACCGGCTGGCGGTCGATCACGCCGGGAGCGGGCGATTCGATGGGCCGGTGGCGGTCGGTCGCGGGCGCTTCGCGCTCATCGAGCGGCTGTCCGACCGGGTTGAGGATGCGGCCGAGCAGGGCCGGGCCGACCGGCACCTCGAAGACCCGGCCGGTGCGCCGGACTTCATCGCCTTCCTTGATGCCGGAGAAGTCGCCGAGCACCGCCGCGCCGACGGTCTCGCGGTCGAGGTTGAGCACGATGCCGTACACGCCGGAAGGGAACTGGAGCAACTCGCCGACCATGGCCTGGTCGAGGCCGTACAGGCGCGCGATGCCGTCGGCGACCTGCAGGACATAGCCGACCTCGTCCACCTTCAGCTCGGAGCGGTAGCCCTCGATCTGTTCCTTGATGAGACGGATGATGTCGTCGTTCTTCATGCTGCGCGCAACCGTTCTCCGAGCGTGGTGAGCCGGGCTTTCAGGCTGTCGTCAAGGACCCGGTCGTCAACCAGGACCCGGACCCCGGCGATGAGCGAGGGGTCGAGCACGACCTGCATAGCGGCGCGGCGGCCGAAGTGCCGCTCGAGCGCAGCGCGGAGCGCGGCTTCGTCATCCGGCGCCAGCTCGATTGCGGTGCGAACCTCGACTTTGACGACGCCGGCCTCCTGCCTTGCCATCTGCCGGAACTGCCGGCTGATGGCGGTGAGCAGCGTGACTTCGCGGCTGGCGATGAGCGAAACGATGAGCCGGCGGACGAGTTCGGTCTCCGCGGCGCCGCCGAGGAGGTTGTCCTTGGCGGTCTCGCTGATGCGCGGGTGATGGACGACGCGTTGGATGTCGGGCGAGGCACGGAGCACCGCGTTGAGACGGGCAAGGTCCGCGCCGACCGGCTCAAGCTCGCCCGCGTCCCGGGCGGCATGGAACATGGCGCGGGCCAGCCGCCATGCGGTATCAGCCATAGGACAGCAAATAGTGAAGAGTGAAGAGTGAAGGGTGAAAGGCGGATTCGGGTTTCACTATTCTCAATTCTCTATTCACTATTCTCCTCGCTTGAGTTCCGTCACGAATTCATCCACCAGCCGGTGCTGGACCTTGGCGTCGACCGACTGCTTGAGCGCCTTCTCGGCAATCAGCAGTGACAGGGCGACGGTTTCGGCCCTCAGGTCGCGGATGGCGCGGACCCGCTCCTCGGCAATCTGGCGGCCGGCGTTGTCGAGCAGCCGACGCGCCTCGGCCTGCGCTTCCTTTAGGATCTGCTCGCGGGCAAGCTTGCTCTCGTCGCTCGCCTGCTGGAGCAGACGCCGGGCCTCGGTGTCGATCTCGGCCAGCCGCTGGGTGAGCTGGACCTGCAGTTTCTCGGCCGATTCCCGGCTCTTGCGGGCGGTTTCGATATCCTGCTCGATCGCGTGGCGACGCGCATCCATGAACTTCACCAGCGGCTTCCAGAAGAAGCGCCAGAGAATGAACACGGCCAGGCCGAAGGTGACGGCCTGGATGAGGAGCAGATACGGGTTTATTTCCACCGGGCTACTTCAGGAAGTGCGTCGTTGCCGGGTTCGCGAAGATGAGAATCAGCGCGATGACCAGCACGTAGATGGCCAGCGACTCGATGAACCCGAGCCCGATGAGCAGCGGGCCGGAGATGCGCCCGGAGGCCTCAGGCTGGCGCGCGATGCCATCAAGCGCGGACCGGATGGCCTTGGCCTGGGCGAGGCCGCACCCGACCGCGGTGGCCGCCATGGCCAGGATGATAACGGCGTCGGACATCCCGAAGAACGTTGCCGCCGGGTCGGACTGTTGCTGGGCCAGCGCGAGAGAAACCCCGACGCCGGCCAGAAGGATAAGGGCCTGCTTCATGTCAATGACTCCCTTCACTGTGGACTTTGACTGCGCTCCCGATGTAGGCAATCGCGAGCATCGTGAATATAAAAGCCTGCAGGAAACTGACGAGCACGCCGAGCAGGATGATCAGCGGCCGCAACAACAGCGGCACAATCGTCAGGGTTGTGTCAATCGCGCCGCCAACGCGGATGAGATAGAGAACGAGAAACGCCAGGATGCCGAGGAGGACTTCCTTGGCCATGATGTTGCCGAAGAGACGGAATGCAAGGGACAGCGGGCGGGCAAGCTCGCTGATGAGTTCGATGACGAACATCAGCGGCTTCAGCCACCAGGGCACACCCGCGGTCATGTGCTTCAGGTAGCCGAAGGCGCCGTGCTTGCGGATGCCGAGCCCGTGGATGCTCGCGAACACGACCAGCGCCAGCGCCCCGGTCGTGCTGAGGTTGGCGGTCGGCGACATGAGGCCGGGCACGAGGCCGACAAGATTGCCGACGAGGATGAAGAGAAAGAGACCGAGGAACAGCGGGTAGAGGCGGCGGCCGTCCGGGCCGACGGTCTCGTCCACCAGGCCGAAGATGAACCCGAACGCGAGCTCGAATACAGACTGCAGCCCGCGCGGCACGGTTTGCAGACGCCGGGTCGCGGCAAACGACAGGCCGACGAGAACCAGCACCGTGACCCAGCTCATCAGGAGCGGGGTCGGCACCTTAAGATGGTAGGTTATCGCTTCGCCGAGTGTGGGCAACAATCACCTGCCAGATCAGGAAGCCGGCAATACCGAGGGTCACTCCGGTCAGGAGTCCCCAGATGCTGCCGAACCGGAACCTGAGAAAGAGAAAGATAATCCCGCCGAGCACGGCGTACCGGGCGAGGTAGGAGAGCGGGATGAGGAACTGAGCCGCCCGCGACTGCCTCCGGAGCATGCCGCGGGTGGCCCAGTAGAGCAGGGCGAAGTTCCCGGCGGTTGCCAGCAGTCCGCAGGCGAGGCCCTTCAGGAACAACCATCATCTCCCGAGGCGCGCGGCGCGCACCAGATTGACGAAACCCGCAGCCAGGCCGAGCGCGGTGAAGACCAGCATCAGCCACGGCCGGGTGTGAAAGAGGTGGTCGAGGCCGAAGCCGATGGCGAAACCGATGAGGACCGAGAACGCAAAGGTGAGGCCGAGCGAGCTCTGGTTGAGCGACTCGCCGGACACGGCGAAGAACTTCGGGACGGCACGTCCCGGACGGGCTCGATTGGCCATTGCCTTCTCCACTAGACGGTGCCGAGCGGGCGCGACGCTCGGAATGCGGGAACGTGAGTCAACATCGTTCAGATAGGTAAGTTAGCCTGACTTGGAAACGCGCCCCATTATAGTCTGAACCGGATGCGGTTCAAGTGATGCAGTGACAACTGGGACCAGGAGGGGAGAAGGAGGAAGGCGGAAGCGCGGAGGAGCAGTCGGAGAAGTCAAAAGCCAAGAGCCAAAAGGCAAGACGCCAGACAGGTTCTGTCATTCTGGCTTCTGGTGTCTGCATTCCGGTTCCCTCCGTTGCCTGGTGCCTTGGCGTCCTTGGCGGTTCGTTTCAGCTTCTGCGGTGCGGCGCGGGTTGACCGCGCGGCAAGTTCCCGCTAGGTTCTAACCATGGCCTCGCCGCGGATTGTCATCGACGGGTACAACCTGATTCACGCGATGCCGGAACTGGCCCGGCTGGTCGCGAACGACCTGGAGCGGGCGCGGGACGGGCTGGTCGCGAAGCTCGCGGTCTATCGCTCAGGACGCAACGTGCGCGTCACGGTCGTGTTCGACGGACGCGGCGCAGCCGCGCAGCAGACCCGGCCGCCCGGCGGTATCGAAGTCGTCTTCTCCCGCGCGCCCCAGACCGCGGATGCGAAGATAAAGACGATGCTGTCGCTGGAGAAGAGCCCGCGTTCGTGGACCGTGGTCACGTCCGACAACTCCATCGTGCGCTACGTCCGCGACTATGGCGCGAAGACCATCCCGTCAGCGGAGTTCGCGGCCAGGCTCGGCAACACGATTCCCAACCTCGGTCCCAACCGGCCCGTCGAGCAAGAAGCGCCGCTGACGCCTTCCGAGGTCCTTGAGTGGGAAGAGTACTTCCGCAAAGGCCGGCAGGGCCAGGACAGCTAGCCGCAAACCTCAAGCCACAAGCTGCAGACGGGGGAGGGCGCAAGCCCAAGCGCAAGCCTTCCGGGTCAGCTACTGGGAACTGCAAACTGGGTACTGGAAACTCGCGCCCGCAGGGCGCGGCTACGGCTCACGGATTGCGCTGATGGCAGGGGAGACGCCCGCGCATCTGAATCCGTTCTGCTTGACTCTGCGCCCCCCGTGCCTACGATAGGCCGATGTTCCCAACTGTGCTCAGAATCGGCAACCTGCATATCTACTCGTACGGCGTGATGCTCTTCATCTCCTTCGTGTGCGGCATCGCAGTGGTCGAGCACCGGGCGAAGAAGTTCGGCGTTGACTCAAAGAAGGTGACCGACCTCGCGCTCTGGGTCCTGCTCGCGGTCGTGCTCGGCTCTAGGCTATTCTATGTTGCCTTCCACTGGGGCGAGTTCAAGGACGACCTCATCAGTATCATCGCGTTCTGGCGGGGCGGACTGGCCGGATTGATGTTCTACGGCGGATTCCTCGGAGGCATCATCGCCGGCGTCCTGTTCATCTGGTTCAACAAGCTGCCGGTGCGGAAGCTGATGGACGCGGTCGCGCCGGCAGTCGTGCTCGGCGAGGGGTTCACGCGCATCGGCTGCTTCCTGAACGGCTGCTGCTTCGGCACGCCAACGTGCAGCCCACTGGGTATAGTCTTCCCGCCCAACTCACCGGCGGGCGCGACTTTCGTCGGCGAGCCGATTCACCCGACCCAACTCTATTCCTCAGCCGCCGGGTTCCTGCTGTTCTTCTTCGCGCTCTGGCTGGAGAAGCGGAATCTGAAGCCGGGCGTGCTCTCGGCGATTCTGCTCATCGTCTACTCGCTGTTCCGGTTCGGGATTGACTTTGTCCGGTATTACGAGAACGGTGCTAACTTCTGGGGCAACCAGGTGGTATCGCTCTGCATGACCGCGGTCGGGGTCGCGCTACTCATCCTGTTCCTGCGCTGGCCGTTCAGGCAGGCGCGGCCCGTTGCCGGCGTTCGCAAGTAGCCTTAGCCTCCTCCTCAAGCCGCTCACGGACTTCGTATGGTGGAGGGCGTTTTCGGCGGAGTTGACTGGAAACGGGCGCCGCTCTATAATGAGCGTATGCTCAATATGCACGTGACGCCTCGCGTCCGAGTCCGACGTCTCCGGAGCTGTTGACCATGCCCCGACCCAAGTGCTGCCGGTGGATTCGGGCCAACCCGGGCGCGGATTTCTTCAAGCCGCGCGGCGTCCCGATGTGGGCGCTGGACCGGGTGACGCTGACGCTGGACGAATTCGAGGCGCTGCGGCTCTCCGACCAGGCCGGCAAGTCCCAGGAAGAGGCGGCGCGGGCGATGCGCGTCTCGCGCGCGACGTTTGGCCGAATAGTGGAGTCCGCGCACCGGAAGGTCGCTGAGGCCCTGGTCGGCGGCAAGGCGCTGGAGATAAGGCAGTGTCCTTGGACGCGCTTCGTAGGCCAAGCCCAATCCCGAAAGACCAAGCAAAGGAGACGACGCAAATGAAAGTCGCCGTGACCGCATGTGAGCCATCGCTGGACGCGATGGTGGATGAGGAGTTCGGCCACTGCCAGCATGTGCTGGTGGTGGAGACCGAGACGTTTGAGTTCGAGTCCGTAGACAACCGGCCGGGCGCAGGCGGGCGCTGTGCTGGGGCCACGGTTGCCGAGCTGATGCAGAAGCACGCTGCCGATGTGGCGATAATCGGGCACTGCGGCCCGGGCGCTCTCGCCGGACTGCAGAGTGCCGGGGTCGCCGTGTACGATGGCACCGGGCATTCGGTGCGGGGGGCGGTGGTGCTGCTGAAGAGCGGTTCGCTCAAGCAGGTTCTTCAGCCTTCGTGCGACCACGCCGCCAGCAGGGGCTGCTGCGGTGGGGTCTAGCGGGCTCGACGCCGGAACACAGGCGAAGCTCGACCAGAGCCTTTCGCACATCAGGAACCGCCTCCTGGTGTTCAGCGGTAAGGGCGGGGTGGGCAAGTCAACCGTGGCCGTGAATGTTGCCGCCGGCCTCGCGCTGGAGGGACGCAAAGTGGGAGTGCTGGACGCGGACATTCACGGTCCCAACGTGGCGAAGATGCTGGGCGTCGAGCAAAGCCGCATCGAGGATGCCGGGGACGGCAGGTTCAAGCCGGTCATCGCGCCCGGCAACATCGAAGTAGTCTCCATGGCTTTCTTCCTTGACTCGCCGGACTCGCCGGTGGTCTGGCGTGGACCCTTGAAGATGCAGGCCATCCGGCAGTTCATCAGCGACGTGGCGTGGGGCGAACTTGACTGGCTGATCATAGACTCGCCACCCGGGACCGGCGACGAGCCGCTGTCCGTCGTCCAGTTGATACCCGCGACCGCTGCGCTAGTGGTGACGACGCCGCAATCGGTGGCGTTGTTGGATTCCCGCAAGGCGATCAGTTTCGCCCAGTTGCTCAAGCTGCGCATCATCGGAGTCGTCGAGAACATGAGCGGGATGGTCTGCCCGCACTGCGGGGTCGAGGTCGAGTTGTTCAAGAAGGGTGGCGGCGAGCGGATGGCGCGTGAGATGTTCGTGCCGTTCCTGGGCCGGATTCCGCTCGACCCGGCGATTGTTGGTGCCGGGGACGACGGCAGGCCGTTCATCACCGAGCATCCGGATTCAGCCGCAGCCAAGGCGATGACGGAGATTGTCGCGAAGATTGTCAACTCTGAGGCGGCCAAGTGAGGAGCCGCCTGCTGTGTTGGCGTCACCGAAGGCAGGCAACCGTGGCCATGGCCAGGTGGCAGCAATGAAAGACCAGGGCAGGCAGTGCCGGTTCAACACGAAGCTCATCCACTCGACGGCGGGTGATGGCGCCTTCGGGGCGGTCAACGTGCCGATATACCAGACGTCTACTTTCGCGTTCCGCAGCGCCGAGCACGGCGCGAAGTTCTTCGCGGGCGAAATCGAAGGCTATATGTACACGCGTATCGGCAACCCCACGGTCAAGGCTCTGGAGGACAGCATCGCCGGGCTGGAGAACGGCTTCGGCGGCATCGCGACGAGTTCCGGTCTCGGAGCCGTGACGACGGTGTGCATGGCCCTGCTGGAACAGCGCACGCACGTCGTGAGCACGGCCTCGGTCTACGGGCCGTCGCGCGGGCTGCTGGAGGAGCATCTCGCGCGGTTCGGGGTCGAGGCTTCGTTCGTAGACACGTCGGATGTCGGGAACGTGGAGCGTGCGTTACGGCCCGACACGAGGATGGTCTACGTTGAAACGCCTTCCAATCCTGCGATGCAGGTCACGGACCTGCGCGCGGTCGCAGCCCTGGCGAAAGCACACGGCAGCGTGCTCGTCGTGGACAACACGTTTGCCAGTCCCTGCCTGCAGCGGCCGCTGGACTTGGGTGCGGACGTGGTGCTGCACTCAGTCACCAAGTTCATCAACGGCCACGCGGACGTTGTCGGCGGGATAATCGTGACCAGGGACGAGGACCTCTACCGGCGCATCCGGCCGTTGATGGTGAATCTCGGCTGCTGCATGGACCCACACCAGGCGTTTCTGGTGCTGCGTGGGCTCAAGACCCTCGCACTCCGCGTAGAGCGCGCGGAGCAGAATGCCATGACAATCGCGCGCTGGCTGGAACGGCACCCCAAAGTCGCATGGGTGCGTCACCTCGGTCTCGAATCTCACCCCCAGCACGAGCTGGCGAAGAAACAGATGACCGGGTTTGGCTCGGTCTTCAGCTTCGAGCTGAAAGGCGACGTTGAGGCGGGCCGCCGGCTGATGGACGATGTCCGGCTGGCAACGCTGGCGGTTTCGCTGGGCGGCGTCGAGACGCTGATTGAACACCCGGCGTCAATGACCCATGCCGGCATGTCGCGGGCCAGCCGCCTCGCGGCCGGCATCACCGACGGGTTGGTCCGTTACTCCACCGGCATTGAGGACGTCGAGGACTTGGTTGCCGACCTCGAACAGGCGTTGGCAGCGGTGTAGGACGGACACGACTCAGTGAGTCGTGTATTCGGCGTGCCACTTCCTGCCTGGCGGGCAGCGTCTGCGCGCGACGGAGATTCGGGGTGATAGAACCCACGCACGTGTTCCTGACCAAAGGGGTTGGCGTCCACCGCGAGAAGCTCGCGAGTTTCGAGGGCGCACTGCGCGACGCCGGCATAGCGGCGTTCAACCTCGTCCGTGTCTCCTCGATATTCCCGCCGCGCTGCCGAATCCTGCCCCGCGACCGTGGCTTGAAGATGCTGACACCGGGCCAGATTACCTTCGTCGTTATGAGCGACAACGCCACCTGCGAGCCGCACCGGCTGATTTCGGCGTCAGTCGGCCTCGCCGTGCCCAAGGATGATTCCAGGTACGGCTACCTGTCCGAGTACCACTCGTTCGGCGAGCGGGAGGAACGGGCTGGCGACTACGCCGAGGACCTTGCTGCCCAGATGCTGGCGACCACGCTCGGCGTCCAGTTCAACGCTGACACCAGCTACGACGAACGGAAGGAGATATGGCGCATCTCTGGAGAGATAGTCCGTACGTACAACGTCACCCAGAGCGCCATCGGCAATAAGAACGGACACTGGACAACCGTTGTTGCCGCTGCGGTGTTGGTCATCTGAGCACGTTCGGGATTCCGTCGCGCTTTCGCGGTCAGCCTACCTCCAGGTCAGACACACAGGTCCTGCGCCCCGCCGAAGCGGGGCGCTCTTTGTCCCGGCCAGGCCCAGGTGCTTCTACTTAGAGAAGCCGAGATGGTTTGCCACCTCAATATAGACCAACGCAAGCACAAAGAACACGGCGAGTCCGGTAAGAATCGCCTTGTTCGGGCCGATCCTCGGCGCAAGGTATGCGACCACAAGCATATATGGCACCCATGATATGAGCGTGCCGACCAGGACGAATTTGGCATGCTGGCCGACCGCTTGACCGCCCTTGGTCTGACCGATGAAGAAGTACGCAACCAGGGTGAACACGGGCATGAGCGTCGCGAGCTCGGAAAGCGTCCTTCGACCGGATTCCTCAAGGACCACTATAATGGTGGTAAACAACCCGCCAGTGACAAAGTAGATAATCAGGTTAGAGATGCTCACCGTTCACCGTCTTCCACGACCGGGATTTCATCTTCCGTCAGTCCGTACAGCACATACACCAGCGCGCCAATCTGCTTGTCGGTGGCGGCAATCTGGTGCTGGATGGATTCCTGCTCATACGGCGTCTTGGCCTTGGGTAGTTGTTCTTCCTTGTAGTTGCATGAGTGGAAGACCTCGCGGTCTTGGTCGAAGCGGTCAACCAGACGTTTGACGGCGTCGGGCGCGGCTCCCATTGCGATTGAGAATATGGCAGTAGGGCGGGAAGTCAAGCCAACGCGCGGGCGGACGGCTTGATCGAGGTTCGTCACCTCGGACATGGTCTAGCAGTGGGGACGGACGCGGGTGAGTACTGCCTGGGTTTCAGCGGTCAAGAGCAACGGCCTCACCGGGTCTTGCCTTCCAGAATGCGATACGGGAAACGGCAGTTGAACGAATCCGGTGCATGGGTCATAACACCTGTATTATCCGCTGGTTGTGGTGTAATGCAGGGCCGATAATTCAAGGGTAGGGGTCATTGGAGGAGTAGTTCCACCCGTAGCTGTACCCGTTGCTGTCCCCGTAGCTCAACCGATTGCCGTGTCAGTCGCAGTATCCACTGCTCCACCTGTAGCTCTACCGACTGCTGCACCCATCGCTTCACCCGTTGCTGCACCCGCTGCTGTAGCTGTTGCCGTTCCCGTTGCTCTACCCGTTGCTTCACCCGCTGCGGTATCCGTAGCTCTACCCGTAGCTGTGCTCATAACTCTACCCGTAGCTGCACCAACAGCTCTACCAATAGCTCCACCAATAGTTCTCTCCACCGCTCGACCCGTTGCTCGACCCGCTGTTCTATCCGCTGCGGGTTCCACTGCTGGCAGAATCGCGCGGCGATGATTGTCGGGTAGGAGCTTGCGCGCCGTCGAAGGCGCGTTGGCGGCCTAGACCGCGGGCTTGTCGGTGGGAGTCTCGGGCTTGGGCGCGGCCACGGTTGCGGCGGCAGCGGCGGCCTTGTCCGCTGCCTGTTTGCGGGCGAGGGCGATAGCCTCTGGGCTCACGTTGTACTGAATCGTCTGGGGTTTGTCGGCCGCCAGCTCGAAGTTACTGGTCCAGCCGATGCACTTCACCGGGCAGGAGTCCACGCACTGGCCGCAGAAGATGCAGAGGTACATCCGGTAGGTGATGTTGAACTTCTTGACGTCCGGCTCGGCTTTGGTGACGTCAATCACGTTGGTCGGGCAGTCGCGGACGCAGGCCTGGCAACCGATACAATCGTCCGCCTGCCAGACCATCTTGCCCCGGAAGTCGGGCGGCGGCGTGAGGTGCTCGAAGGGGTATTTGACCGTGTTGGGCTTGTGGAAGAAATTCCGTATCAGTTCGGGCAGCATCGCAACCGCTCGCAGTTTCGCCATTAGAACCTCACGAAGGCCTTCAGGCCGATGGCAATCAGTATCTGAATCAGGCTGAGCGGGGCGAGCCAGCGCCACGCGAAGGCAATCGTCTGGTCGATTCGCAGCCGGCCCATGAGCGCCCGCATCAACGACAGCAGGCCGACGACAAAGAGCGTCTTGAGGACGAAGAGGATGAACGACAGTAACGCCGAGATGTCGATGCTACCGAGCATTACCGGCGGCAGCACGAATCCGCCGAGAAAGACCGCGGCAATCAGGGCGGAGCCGGCCACGAGCTCCATGTCAATCGTGAGCCGGAACAGGGCCAGCTTCTTGCCCGAATACTCGGTCATGGCGCCGGCCACGATCTCGGTCTCGGCTTCGGGGGCATCGAACGGCACGCGCTCGAGCTTGGCCTGCAGCGCAATCAGGGCCACGATGAAGCCGATGACGTTGACCGGAATCAGGTACGGGTGCTGCATGTAGAAGCTGCCGATGGAACTGATTTGCCAGTTGGCGGGCAGCCAGACGCCGCCCTGCCACGCGCCGGCGAGCATGGCCGGAGCCAGGAGGGACAGGAAGAGCGGGACTTCGTAGCCGAAGAGCTGGGTGAGGTTACGGAACGAGCCGAGCATGGCGAAGTAGTTGGTCGAGTGCCAGCCGGCCAGGAAGTAGATGATGGTCGGAATGCTGAGCAGGTAGACGATGACGATGAGGTCGCCGGGAAAGGACGTGAACGGCAGGTGCACCCGGAAAATCGGGAGCATCAGGAATGCGCTCAGGGCAGCCGCGAAGGAGAAGAGCGGCAGGGCGTTGAAGATGCCCTTGTCGGCCTGGGCCGGGACTACGTCTTCTTTGGCCATCAGCTTGATGAAGTCAGCCACCGGCTGCAGGATGCCCGCGGTTCCGGTGTGCAGCGGGCCGATGCGGTTCTGCAGGCGGGCATAGACCTTGCGGTCGAACCACTCGGCAAAGGTCGAGAAGGCAAACAGGAAGATGACGCCGGGGAAGACCAGCAGGTAAAGGAGAACCTTGAGAAGATCCATCGGCTAATTCCTAATCACCAATTCCTGATTCCTAATGAGGGCCTCGGCGGTTGCGGCTGATCCACTCCCGGGAGTACCGCTGGAGCTGGGGCCAGGTCATGAGGTCGTTGCGGCCGGTACGGTCGTCCACGAGCCGCACCATCCGGTCGGCACAGCAGAAGCACGGGTCGATCGCGGCCACCGTTATCGGGATGTCCGCGACATAGGCCCCTCTCAGGGCGACAATCGTGGCCGGCATGTTGGCGTAGGTCGGCGCGCGGACTTTGACCCGGTCCGGTTTCTCGGTGCCGTTCGATTTCATGAAGTGGATGTTCTCGCCGCGCGGCGCTTCGTAGCGGGCGATTGCCTCGCCGGCAGGAATCTTGCGTGGGGCTTTGACTTTGATGTCGCCGGCCGGCATGTTCTTGAGCACGTACTCGACGATCTTCACGCTCTGCAGGAGCTCAAACACGCGCACCACAGCCCGGCCGAGGATATCACAGCTCTCCGCGGTAATGACGTCGAACGGGACTTCGCCGTACGCGGCGTACGGGTCGTCCTTGCGGACGTCGCGCTTGACGCCCGAGGCCCGGGCCATCGGCCCGACTGCGTTCAAGTCCAGCGCGTCCTGCTTCGAAAGCGGGCCGACGCCGCTGATTCTCGCCATGAAAGTCGGCTCGGCGGTGCACATTTTGATGTAGTAGTCGGTGCGAGAGAGGACCACGGCGTTCATCTCGGTGAGCTTCGCGGCCATCTCGGGAGTCACGTCCCGGCGCACGCCGCCGACCGTGTTCATGCCGTAGTGGACGCGGTTGCCGGAGACGAGTTCGAGCATGTCGAGCACGAGTTCGCGGTCGCGCCAGGTGTACATGAACAGGCTGTCGAACCCGACCTCGTGGCCGGCCACGCCGAGCCAGAGCAGGTGGCTGTGAATCCGTTCCAGCTCGCCGACCAGGGTCCGGATGTACCGGGCACGCGGCGGGATTTCGAGCTTGAGCAGTTCTTCGGCGTTCTGGCAGAAGGGGGTCGTGTGCGAATGGGAGCAGATGCCGCAGATGCGCTCGGCCAGGTAGATGCCCTGAATGAAAGTGCGGGCTTCAAAGCCCTTTTCGATGCCGCGGTGGGCATAGCCCATCCTGACGTCCACGCCCACGATCCGCTCGCCGTCGAGCTCGAACTTGAAGCTCTCCGGTTCCTTCAGGGCCGGGTGCTGCGGGCCCAGCGGTACTTTTATCGTCGGCATGTCATTCCTTCCTGGCCAGGGGCGCTTCCGTGTACGTATACACGTAGTCTTTGCGCAGGGGGTAGACTCCATCCGGCCAGTCTTCGGGCAGGATGTAGCGCCTCGGGTCGGGATGCCCGTCAACGATGAAACCGAACATATCCTGCAGTTCGCGTTCGTACAGGACCGCGCCGGGCCAGATTGCGGTCAGGGTCGGGATGTGCGGATTCGTCTTGGGCACGGCCAGGCGCAGGGTCAGCTCGCCTTCGCCGGACGTCACGTGGTACAGGGCTTCGAGGTTCTCCCCGGAGTCCAGGCCGGTGATGGTCGAGCAGTGATAGTACCCTTCCTGCTCCTTGAGCCACTTCGCGAGCTCGGGCAGGTCTTCCAGGGTGACCGAAATCCAGGCCCGGTTGGGACGGAGGAGTTGGACGCTGAATTTGTCGCCGAAGCGCTCTCTCACCTTTGCGTCCAGCAGTTCTTCTTTCATTGTCATTTGCCTTGCAGTTTGGCCAGCAGTTGCGCCACGCCGTAGATGAAGGCATCGGGGCGGGGCGGGCACCCGGGGATGTACATGTCCACCGGGATTACTTTGTTGATACCGCCGTGGTTGCAGTAGCAGCCGTTGAACGGTGCGCCGCCCGAGGCGCAGGTGCCGACCGCGATTACAAACTTGGGGTCCGGGGTCTGGTCGTAGACCCGCTTCAGCCGGGCGCCGATCTGCTTGGTCACGCAGCCGGTGCAGAGGATGACGTCCGCGTGCCGGGGCGTGGACTTCAGCAGGACGCCGAACCGCTCGGCGTCGAAGCGCGGCATCAGGGCGGCCAGGATTTCGATGTCACAACCGTTGCAGCCGCCGGCGTTGAAGTGCAGCACCCACGGCGACTTCACGCGCGACCAGGTTGCGAGATTCGTGAGGATGGCCATTACTTGGTCACCAATGCGAAGACCGCCAACACGATAATTGCGAGGTAGACGATGCCCAGCAGGGCAATCGGACCCGAGGGCAGGGTCGTCACGACCAGCGCCGCGACGTGCATCACGGTGAAGAAGATGGCCAGTGAGTAGAAGAGCCGGTAGCCGACCTGGGCCTTCTGCATCGGCGCATCTTCACCGCAGGCGTAGGGCGCGGCCTTGCCCGGGGTCATATTCGTCTTGGGGGCCATGGCGCGGCCCAGCCAGTAGAGCAGCAGCCCGATTCCGAGCGCGACCGCAAACACAATCGGCGGACTCAAGAGTATCTTCATTTCAGAGAGTCGGAGAAATCAGAATTCAGAATGCAGAGACCAGAACTCAGAGTTACAGGACGTTCTGACTCGTCATTCTGAGCGCAGCGAAGAATCGTCGCTCCCAAAGACCCTTCGCTTCGTGTGGCTTTGCCACCGTAGGAACGAACAGGGCGACACTGCGTATCGTCTGACTTCTGCATTATCCGTTTCCTCGTCTTACCATTTCAATTCAGTCAGCCTGCGGACGTCGAGCGACCCGGTCCGGCGGTAGAGATTGACGATCAGCGCCAGCGCCACCGCCACGACCGTGACTTCGACGACAATCAAGGTGACGACGACCGCCTGCATCACGAACGGGTTCTGCCGGGCAAAGCCGGAGGCGATGAGAGCGAGGCTCACACCCTTGGTCAGAACCTCGACGCTGATGAGCAGTTTGACCAGGTTGCGCATCACCAGCAGGCCGAAAAGGCCGATAAGGAATAGCCCGGCGACGATTGTGAGGTCGTAGAGCCAGACGTGACTAGGATCCAAGGGTTTCCTCCGAATCGGCCGGCGACTCGTCGCGCGGCGTACCGATCAGGCCCCCTTCCTTGCGGAAAAGGGCGAGAACCGCGAACACGCCCGCGAGCACTATCCCCAACTGGGCCAGGACGTCCAGCCAGCGGACCCGCCACAGGGTCTCGGCGAAGCTCGGCGCCTGCTCGCTGGAGACCGGAAGTATCCGGCTGCCGAGAGATGCGAAGACGATTATGTCAATCACGGCCAGAAGGAGCAGAGCCAGGACCGGGATGATGAGCACCGCGGATTTGCCCTTTTCCTCGTTCTCCGGAGGAGTGCGCTTGGTCAGGCCGATTGCTGAAACCAGCAGGACCATGATCAGACCGGCACCCACGGACAACTCGAAGACCGCGGCATAAGGAACGCCGAGCTGGAAGAAAAGGACACTCAAGCCTACGCTGGCCAGGGCCAGGCTGATTGCCGACCTCAGCAGGTCAGTCTGCAGAACCGCCAGGAGAGCGCAGACTGCGATGAAGGCAAGGAGGACCATGTGCAGGGTCATGATGGCTGAAGGGAGTCGGATAGGTCAGAATTCAGAATGCAGATACCAGAATGCGGAGTTACCGGACGTCCTGACCCGTCATTCTGAGCGCAACGAAGAATCGTCGCTCCCAAAGACCCTTCGCTTCGTGTGGCTTTGCCACCGTAGGAACGAACAGGGCGACACTGCGTGTCGTCTGACTTCTGCATTATCCGGTTCTTCACTTATCGTACCAGAAGGGTCGTCAGGACGTTGGCGGCCGGACTGAGCAGATTGACGTGCAGCCAGGGATAGGCGATGCCGAGCGCGAGGCAGAGCACTGCCAGCGCAATCATGGGAAACGACATGGCAAAGCCGACTTCCTTGACCTTGGCAAATTCGTCCTTGAGCAGGCCGAAGAACGCCTTGCGCTGGACCTTCAGATAGTAGGCGAGGGTCACGAGGCTGAACAGGACCGCAATCAGGGCGAAGACGTAGTAGAGCGAGTTGCCCGTCTGCCGGCCCTGGGCGAGCGCGGCAATCACGATGATTGTCTTGCTGAAGAAGCCGTTGAACGGCGGCACACCGGAGATGGCCAGTGAACCGAAGACCGAAGTCGTAGCGGTTACCGGCATGCGTTTGCCAAGGCCGCCGAGTCGGTTCAGGTCGCGAGTGCCGGTCGCGTGCTGGGTGGCGCCGGAGGTCAAGAACAGGAGGCTCTTGAACGTGGCGTGGTTCATCAGGTGATACAGCGCGCCGACGAATCCCAGCGGGGTGCCGATGCCGAAGCCGAGCAGGATATAGCCGATCTGGGCCACGCTGGAAAAGGCCAGCAGCCGCTTGTAGTCGGTTTGTACCAGGGCGATGATGGAGGCGATGACGATAGTCAGTACGCCCAGCCACATCAGTGCCTGGCCGACTTGGGGGCGCGACTGGATTCCGATGACGTTGTAGAAGATGCGCACCAGCGCGTATACGCCCGACGCCTTGATCAGGACGCCGGACAGCATGGCCGAGATCGGGGCCGGGGCCGAAGGATGGGCGTCAGGCAGCCAGGCGTGAAACGGCACCATCGCCATCTTGAGGCCGAACGCGGTCAGGAACAGAACGACGATGAAGAGGACGGCCTTGTCACCTGCGGCCAGCGCCCGGCTGAGCGTGTCGCCGGCGGCCGCAAAGTCGAGTGTGCCGGTCCGGGCGTAAACCAGAGCGATACCCAGCAGGAGCAGGGCAGAGGCGGCGGCGGCGAGCACAAGGTACTTGAACGCGGCTTCAAGCTCCGGTTTCTTGAGCCCGAAGGCAACCAACGCGTAGGAGCTGCAGGCCGCGACCTCCAGGAACACGTACAGGCCAAAAAGGTCGTGCGAGAGCACAACACCGTTCATGCCGGCGAGCATGAGCAGGAACAGGGCATAGTACCGTCCTTTGGCGCCGTACTCCTTCATGTACTCGACGGAGAAGATGAGTGTGAACAAACCGACGGTGCTGATGACCAGGACCATCAGCAGGCTCAGGCTGTCGAGGTAGAGGTTCTGACCAAAGGAAAGTGCCCCGGGCAGGCTGAGGACCAGCGAACCGCTGGCCCGGATTGGCGCGATGAAGCTGATGCTGAGAGCAAGCAGGACGGCAGCGATGGCAATCGCCACGACGTCCGCCAGCTCTTTCTTGATCTTCTCGATGACCGGCATCAGGGCCGCGCCGGCGATGGGGAGGAACACGAAGAGGATGATCGAGTTCACCGTAACACCCCGCTGAGGGGGGCGGACAAGTCAGAATTCAGAATGCAGAGACCAGAATGCAGGATTGCCGGACGTTCTGACTCGTCATTCTGAGCGCAGCGAAGAATCGTCGCTCCCAAAGACCCTTCGCTTCGTGTGGCTTTGCCACCGTAGGAACGAACAGGGCGACACTGCGTGTCGTCTGACTTCTGCATTATCTGGTTCTTCACCGGAACACCCCGCCGACCAGCAACGCAAGAATCACGAGGCCGAACACCAGCCAGGAAAGGTACATTGCCAGCAGGCCGGTATGCGCCCTGCGCAGCTGCTGGCCGATTGCCACGCCCAGCCACGCTACGCCCTCGATGACCCAGTTGACGCTGCGGTCAAGGGAGTAGAACACGATGCGGGCAAGCCAGGTCAGAAATCGCACGCCCTGCTCGTAGATGTCGAGGTAGCGTTTTTCAGACCAGCCGTAGAGCGTGGCAAGGACCGGTGCGTTGGGAACGTAGTCCACGGCGGTTGCGGCCTGGCGCGTGCGCGTCTTGCCGAGGAAGAAGGCAAGGACCGCGATGCCAATGCACGCCAGCGCGATAATCGTCACCGGCGTCACCTGCCAGGCGTGCTGCGTCAGCACAATGCCCTCGCCGGCAGCCGCGTTCGCGGTCAAGAGCGGCTGGATGAAGAGCTTGAGCGGCAGCGGGTTGTACACTCCGAAGAGGACGCAGCCACCGGCGATGACGAGCATCGGCAGAGTCATAGTCCACGGTGCCTCTTCTGCGGCGGATAGCTCGGGCCTCTGTTCGCCGGTGTAGGTAGCGAGCGTCAGCTTCAGCAGGGCCATGAGGGTGAAGATCGAGCCCACCAGCGCGATGATCATGAAGACGAGCATCCCGGTTTCTTTGGCGCCGTGGTAGATGAACTCCTTGCTGAAGTAGGCGTTGAGCGGCGGGATGCCGGAGATGGCAGCCGCGCCGACCAGCGCACAGAGCGCCGTTATCGGCATCTGGCGGCGCAGCCCGCCCAGAGCCTTGAGGTCGGTCGTGCCGGTCTGAGCTTCTACCGAGCCGGCGGTGAGGAACAGGGTGCTCATGTACATGGAGCAGTTGAGCATGTGCCAAATCGCGCCGGCAATGCCGAGGGCGAGGTTGGTACCGATGCCGAGAACCATGTAGCCGACCTGGCTGATGCCGCAGAAGGAGAGCAGCTTCTTGTAGTTGGTCTGGGCCAGGGCGGCAAGTACCGGGAGGATGATTGTGACGGTGCCCAGCGTCATCATGACTATGGACATGGTCCGGTCGAGCCGGAAGAAGTCGAGGCCGATCCGTCCCAGCAGGTACACGCCGAGCAGTTTCTCCAACGCACCGGGCAGGAAGGCCATGAACGGCAGCGGCGCGTCAATCGCAGCATCGGGAATCCAGGTGTGGAACGGCATGGAGCCGGCCTTGGCCGCTGCCCCGACCATCATCAGGACGAAGGCGGCTCCGGCCAGACCGGTCGTGGCTATCGGCAACTGCGGGTCGGTCATGGTCAGGGTGCCGGTCAGCATCCACAGCAGGCCGATGCCGAGAATCATGACGAAGTCCGCAACTCCGCCGAGAATCAGGCTCTTGGTGGCCGTTCGGTAGGCGCCTTCCTTACCCAGGGTGATGAACAGGTACGTTACGAGCAACAGCGTCTCCCAGAATACGAGCATGACGACGAAGTTGTTGCTCAGTATCGCGCCGTTGGTGGCGCCGAGCGTGATCAACAGGTAGGCGTAGAACTCATTGGCCCGGGGATGGCCTCTGAGCGGCTTCCAGGAATAGAGCGCGATCAGGACCGCGAAGGCCGACGCCGCGGCCACGATGAACCGGCTGAAGGCGTAGAGCCGGAGGTCGAAACCGACCGCAACGTTGCCGAACCGGAACCAACTGTAGTTAGCAATGGCCTCGCCCAGCCCGAAGAGCCGAATCGCCACGTAGAACACGACCAGCGTCCCGCCCAGCGCCAGCAACTCCCGGCCGCGCTCCCATTTCCGGGGAAGCAGGAAGGCGATGATGCCGAGGATGATGGGGGCAAAGATGACGGTAAGCATGCTTCCTCTACCTCGCTACAATCTGCGTTACCGCGGCCCGGACCAGGTTCATCGGCCAGGAAACGAACAGGCCGCCGAACAGGGAAAGCAGGGCGAAGATCGAGAGGACGACCAGCATTGACGTCGTGCCTTCACGCGTATCGCCATGCGTCGGGCTCCCCAGGAAAACCTTGTTGAACAGGCGCATCAGGTAGATCAGGGTGATGAACGCGGTGGCGATGGCGACAGCGGCCAGCGCGATCTCACCCTTCTGAACCGTGCCGGCCACGACCATGAACTTGGAGAAGAAGCCGGCAAAGGGCGGTATGCCGATTACCGACATGGCGCTGGCAAAGAAGACGACCGCGGTAATCGGCATGGTCTTAATCAGGCCGCCGAGCTGGCGAATGTCCTTGGTATGGGTCTGGTGCTCAATCACGCCCGCACACAGGAACAGCGCGGCCTTGCCCAGGCCGTGGGCCAGGAAATAGTAGACGCTGCCGGCCAGAGCCGTGGTGTTGTTGAGCATGGAGAATCCAAGGAAGATGTAGCCGAGCTGGCTCACGGTGGAGTAGGCGAGTATCCGTTTGATGTCGTTCTCGACCATGGCGGCGCAGGCGGCGATGAAGGCCGAGCCGATGGCGATTCCGCCCAGGAGAGTCGGGGCATAGGACGGAAGGGTGAACGTGCAGCAGAAGAGCCGGGCAAAGCCGTAGACCCCGATTTTGACGAGCACTGCGGCGTGGAGCAGGCTGGTGATGGTGGAGGGCGCGATGCCGGCGTCGGGTAGCCAAGTGTGCAGCGGAAAGGTCGCGGACTTGGCAATCATGCCGGCGAAGATGAGCAGCATCACAACCGGCGCGATCGGAACCCCGCGGAGCCGGGCCATGTCGAAGGTGCCTGTCGTCGTGTAGATCATGATGAAGGCGAAGAGCATGAGCGATGCGCCGAGGAAAGTTATCAGGAACGCCTTGTCGGCCCGCTTTGTGAACTCCGGCTTCCGGTAGTAGCCAATCAACCGCCAGGAGCAGATGGCGGCGATTTCCCAGAAGATATAGAGGAATATGAGGTTGGCCGAGAAAACGAGGCCCATCATCGAACCGATGAACAAGAGCACCATTGTGTAGTACTCGGTTTCGTTCTCGGTGTGGGCGATGTAGCCGGTCGAGTAGAGGACGATCAGGGCGCCGATGCCCGAGGAGGCAAGGGCCACAAACAGCGCCAACCCGTCCACGAGGAACAGATCGTGAATCCCGATGAAACCGAGGGCGGAAGTGGCGAGTACGGTGCCGTGGCCGCCGGCAAGGACCCACGGAATCAGCATCAAGCCGGACGCCGTGGTCGCAAAGGCGAGCACGTTCGCCCAGACGGTCCGCGCCTGCCTGCCCAGCAGCGCCACGAGCGGGATGGTCAGGGCGCCAAGTATCGGCACGCCGATCATGGTCAGCACGAGAGCTGGTACGCTAGTCACGGTGAGTGCCGGCCCTGCCCGCCGGCTGCGGGCTTCTCCGTCCAACGAACGGCAGAGCAACAGGAATACAGGTCCGGCCGGAGATTGACCGGATCCTGGTCATGGCTACGAGCGCGGCCCGGGGAAGGCGCGCCACCCTGAGAAAAGCAGCGGGTCCCGGGCTACAGGTGTCTGTATGGGTTCCCCGCTACTTCAACGTGAAGCGGTAGGGCAGGGAAATCCATACCCGCACGGCTTTGTCGCGCTGCTTGGCCGGAGTGAACTTGGCCTTTAGAGCAGCTTCGACCGCTGCGGCGTCGAGCATCTGGTTCCCTGAGCTCTTGAGCACTCGAGCATCCATGACCGAGCCGTCCAGATCCAGCAGCGCCTCGACCACTGACGTCCCTTCGATTCCGGCATCACGCACTGTCGCCGGATACTCGGGCACCGGGAGGTTCACTGGTTGCGGCTTGACTTCCACCTTGAAGAACGGCACGGTGGGAGGATAGGTCTTGATGCGGTAGCCGACGCCGGGCTTGCCTTTGCCCCCGCCGCCAGCTTTGGGCAGAGCCAGCAGGTCGTCGAGCCCCTTCGTCGGGCCGCCGATCTTCAGGACGTCTCCGCCTTCGCCGGGCGCACTCATCTCGAGTCCGCTCTCGTCCATCTTCGCGTTGGACATGTCCGCCGGCCCCCCGGGCGTGCCGTCGCCGCCGCCACCGTTGTTGGTGACATCGGGCAGGGTGGCGACTTCCGGACGGTAGCTCATGTCAACGGGCCCTTGTTCCGGGGCGATGTTCTCGTCCCGAAAATTGACGTTCTCCATGTCCAGTTGGGCGGCCGCGCCGCCGCCAGCGCCGCCGCCAGTCGATATATGCGGGGGGTGCGCCATATAGTACGCCAAACCGACATGCAGCAATGCGGCCACGAGCATCGCGGCTGCGAAATTCTTGGCTCCGCCTCCATCACGCAGATGCGGTAGATGGAGGATGACCGCATCGCTCATAGTGCTCTGCGCAGTCATTCTAGCCCTCCTTGAACTTCTTGGTACCGGCGACGATGCGGAGACCGCCGGCACGTCTTACCGTACTCAGGATGTCGAGTACCTGCCAGGTCATGACCGTCGTATCGGCGCGCACCACGATCATGATGTATGGGTCCTTCTTCACCTGCTTGACGATGCTGTCCCCCAACTCGGAGAGACTCGCTACCGGCGCGTCATCCAGCAGCAGCCGGCCGTCCTTGGTGAAGGAGATATTGATGCTGCTCTCCACCTTCCGTTCCGACGAGTGGGTCTGGGGCAGGTCGACCGGTGTGCTGTTGCGGGACACCACCAGGGGCGATATCACCATCATAATCAGGACCAGCACGAGGGCGACTGCCGCCACCGGCATGACCTCGAGGTTA
>Ga0315277_10002407_pt1 | contig 26151 bp, 24 predicted proteins | sample YL17G05_15_MG_FD_203695 | JGI IMG/M metagenome (GOLD analysis project Ga0315277, IMG submission 203695) | Sediment microbial communities from Yellowstone Lake, YNP, Wyoming, USA - YL17G05_15 | ecosystem: Environmental > Aquatic > Freshwater > Lake > Sediment | place: USA: Wyoming | collected... | reverse complement strand
CGCGTAGGCAAGACCCCGGTTGTAGTAGGCCGCGGCGTCCTGCGGGTCCAACTCGATGGCCCGCTCGTAGTCGGCGATGGCGCGCGCGTAGTCCTTCAAGTCCGCGTGGGCGTTTCCCCGGTTGTAGTAGGCCGTGGCGTCCTGCGGGTCCAACTCGATGGCCCGGTCGTAGTCGGCGATGGCGCGCGCGTAGTCCTCCAAGTCCGAGTAGGCGTTTCCCCGGTTGTAGTAGGCCGTGGCGTACTGGGGGTCCAACTCGATGGCCCGGTCGTAGTCGGCGATGGCGCGCGCGTAGTCCTCCAAGTCCGAGTAGGCGTTTCCCCGGTTGTTGTAGGCCGTAGCGTCCTGCGGGTCCAACTCGATGGCCCGGTCGTAGTCGGCGATGGCGCGCGCGTAGTCCTTCAAGGCCGCGTAGGCGGCTCCTCGGTTGTAGTAGGCCGTGGCGTACTGCGGGCTCAACTCGATGGCCCGGCCGTAGTCGGCGATGGCGCGTGCGTAGTCCTTCAAAGCCGCGTAGGCGTTTCGCCGGTTGTAGTAGGCCGTGGCGTCCTGCGGGTCCAACTCGATGGCCCGGCCGTAGTCGGCGATGGCGCGCGCGTAGTCCCTCAAGTCCGAGTAGGCGTTTCGCCGGTCGTAGTGGGCCGTGGCGTACTGGGGGTCCAACTCGATGGCGCGCTCGTAGTCGGCGATGGCGCGTGCGTAGTCCTCCAAGTCCGCGTAGGCGACACCCCGGTTGTAGTAGGCTGTGGCGTCCTGGGGGTCCAACTCGATGGCTCGCTCGTAGTCGGCGATGGCCCGTGCGTAGTCCTTCAAGGCCGCGTAGGCGTTTCCCCGGTTGTAGTAGGCCGTGGCGTCCTGGGGGTCCAACCCGATGGCCCGGTCGTAGTCGGCGATGGCGCGCGCGTAGTCCTTCAAGACCGCGTACGCGGTCCCCCGAAGTACGTACGCCGTGACATTTCCTGAGTCTAGCGTGACTGCTTTCTGAGCGGCAACGACGGCGCTGGCTGGGTCGCCACCCAAGAGGCTTGCTATGCCCAACACCATCCAGTGGCGGGACTCCAGGGCCAACGGTTCGACAAACGGCAGCGCTTCTGCCTCGCGCTGCACCTGTGAGCAATAAGCATAGCGGGTCCACGATTCCCAGGAGATAGGACCTCCTAGCATCCTATCCAGCATACTGATGGCCTCTTCAGACTTACCAGCAACTAAGTAGCAGAAAAATGCCTCCGTTGCAGCCTGCTCGTCCTCCTTTTCGCCCAGCGTCTCGTAAGCCGGTGCGGCCAGACTAGCGGCAGCCACGAGGAGTTCCCGCCGAGTATCGGCATATCGTCTCAACAGCCCCTGGCGGGTCAAGTCGTGATAGGCTGAGCCGCGCTGTCGGGCTTCGATGAATGGCAGAGCGTCGAGCCCGTCGTACACTGTCTTAGGGTCTTCCTCCGCGTCCTCGGGCAGCAATGCGGATACTATATGTGGGTCAAACCAATGCAGGACAACACAGCGGCGGGCAACCAACGCCATCGCTGCTGGCAAATCCTCAATGACAGACTCTGCTATGATGGCCGCCTTTGCAGCCGGGTCGGCGGCTTCCGAAATCCCCGGCAAACCGAGATCATACACTTAGGCTACCTCTACGTGCGAACTTGGGTACGACGAAGTCAACAAACATCCCAGGTCTGTAGTCACAGGCGCGTGCGAAGTCTCGAATGGACTGCTCTGCCAACTGTAGATCAACCTCGTGGCAGTAAGTCACATAGGCCTCTTCGTCGTCTATCGGCAGCAGTTGGTAACTGTGGCACATAGCCGCGTAACTGCCAGAGGCCTCGGGCACGGCACGACCGGCCACGACCACTCTCACGTGGGACAGGGTGGACAGCTGTACCAGGAAGGTGTCCATCAACCAGTCTTTGGTCGCCTCATTGGCGCTATCTACCGAGTCGAAAAGCAGCAGTACCAGTGTGCCAGTTTGACAGCGTAGGTCCTCGACGAATCGAGCGGTGAGATGGTGAGCAGCTTTTTCGCCTCTGCTCGGTTCACCTGAGGATTGTATCCGTACGACTGATAGGATTGCCTGCAGCCCCGAAAGCTGAAGTTGAGGCCGGCCCACCCATCCCTGATACGCCTCATAATAACCCGAGAACGCAAGATCGCTGCCAAGCAGGCTGCATGCTGTATGCAGAATATCAGACGTAGTCTGGGCACTACTCTTCAAGTCAAGTACGGCACACGGGACTCTATAGTCCTGTCGCGCAATTGAGGGAAAAATCTTTGTCACCAGATGGCTTTTGCCCAACTTGGCTTCACCCAGCAGACGCAGTACACGAAAGTCGCTCTCCGGACGCATGAGCCGACGAAACAGCTCGATGGATTCCTCTCTGTTGATGGTCTTAGACATAGCGGGGATCAGCCCTTGGCTTGGGTATCTGTCTCAACATTGAGGCAGGAGCCGATCAGGAGAACATCAACTATAGAGATCCCCCAACCGCGCAGTTTAGTGTAAGAAAGCAAAGCCCGCAGGCGCGTAAGAACGATCGGGTGGGTCTCGCCATCCGACTCAGCCCGCGAATGGGCAACGGCTGGCAGCGATAGAGATACTTGAGCACCCAACCAGTAACCAAGAAGTAGTCCACCTCCACAAAGTCCTGCAAGCCACCAGACTGCAGAGGTGCTGAACTGATCGGCAAAGGCTCGCTGCTGTATAGCGGCGGCGAGGAGGTTGACGAGCAGGTCCACGCCAGCACCAACGACAAGCCCGGCAATCGCATAGACAGGCCTCTTTCCCGCACCAGTGGTCTTACGTCCCGAGTCGCCTAATCCAAAAAACTCCTGCTCGGTCTCGGGTTGAGCCTTGAGCCCTTCGTCCAACTCCCACCGACCCCAGTAGTAAGGCTCCGGCAGTGCCAGCGCATGGGAATGAGCCGTGGCTTGATCCTTGATCTGGGGGGGAATTGAGCAGGCTGTAGCAAAGACGATCACATCGGGGGCGAAATCTTTGGCTCTTTTGGCATGCTCGGCCAACTTGTCCAGCTCTTCGCGCAAGGTGGCAAAATCAATGCTCTGATACCGCTTGCACTGGATGTACCACTTCTCGCGACCAGTGGCCGTGTGTTTGTACGCCACAATGTCACGTCCCCTGTCCCGAGCGCCGCCATACCATTGCACCTCACTGAAGTCACGGGAGCGCTTGACCAGCCAGTAGATGAAGCGCTCAAAGTCGTCGGGCGAAAGATCGTCGAAGTGATGTGGATGCTTGGTGGCAGTCGTAGAGATCATGGAACATCCCTGAGCGACACGTCGCTTTCTAGCCGCTCGCACATAGTGTAGCACAAGTCTGCGCACAAGTCAAATTGTCACAAGGCGGGGGATACCAAAGTAGGCCAGAACTGTGCGAGTTTGCCCAGATGCTGCCCCGGTCCGGTGGGGCCATATTGGCTATCTGTGGCGAGGCGGGTCTCTCATTCAGGTGTTGCACCCGCTGTCCCATTCCCAGCAGCGGCATGCGCTCCCCAGCTCAACGGCCGTCAAATCCGTCTTACTCTGCTCAACTTCTCTCTGCCAAAATCCGTTCACGCACCTGCTCTACGATGAGAATGAAGTTCACTTGAGGAATCCAGAAAAACCCCATCGTCACGTTCGGGATTATGGCGATGACCTCGCCCTCCAGGCTGTTCAAGAACTGCTCCAGTTTGCCCTGGTCTTCCGTCATCCTGATATTAAAGTGATGGACCCTGTATTTCATCTCTTGCCTCCTCGGATAAGTTTCTCGATGCGTTCTCGACCCATTTGACAGACAACAAGGGTAGTCCCAGGTCGCGGATCTTGGCCAGCAAGCCATGCAGGGCGGCCTGGTGGGCTACCGGGCCGGCCAGCAGCGTTTCGTCGTCCGGCTGCGGTGCGATGGCAAGGCGGTCAAACCAATCGGCCCATTTGTGATCGAGCGTTTCCCGCACCCGGATCTCATGGACGCCTGGTCCGCCAGACGCCCGTCCATTGGTCATAGGTTACGTCTCCACCCGCACGGTCGTGATTCTGCCGCCCCACGATGGGCTCAGGCGGGTTGTGACTGAAGGTCTGCACTCGCTTCTTGCCATTTCTGCACCTCCATGTATGCTCATGATAATCGTCAAATTGGTGACTTGTCGTCACCAAATTGGTGATTCCAGATGGGTGATTCCGCGGCACTCGGGCAAACAAAAACCCCCACCTGACTGGTGGGGGGCCCACCTGATCGGTGGGCATGGAATCCCGTTTGACGCGCTCTGGCTACAGCAGGCCCAGTTCTTCCGCTAGGCAAGCACTTGTACTGTCCGTACTGCCACTGGTTCGATGTCAATCGCGGTTATGGCCTAAACCTCGCCCAGCCCATAACCGCTCTCGATCAACTCCACCAGCCGCCGCGTAAAGCGGGTCGCTGGAGCCCCGTCGATCACGTCGTGGTCAAACACCACCGTCAGGTTGAGGATCTCGCGCGGCTCGATGCGGCCCTCCACGACGGCCGGCTTCCAGGCAATACTCCCTACGACCAGGCCGAGCGGGAAGGGTAAGGGAACAATCCCCCAGCCGCCCTGGCCCTTGCCAAACATACCCACCGCGGTAATGCCAACGGTGCCTGCCATTGACGCGATAATCGTCGGGTCACGGCGCTTGGCCATACCGAGCAAGGCCTTGAACAGCCTGGACAGTGGCCACGGAAGCGACAGGGCGGAATCGAACCAGGAGGGCATCCCTGCGCCCGGCGGCACCGGTTCAGACTGTACCGAGCGGATCTCCTGGTGGATCTCCCGGTATGTCTTGTGGTTGGCGCCCCGGATGACATGACCCATCAGAACGTGCCTTTCTCCTAACTGCCGTTCGACCGTTAACCCAACGTTCACGTCGTCAAACATGACGAGCTGTTTGCGGCCTTTCAGGCAGGCCTGCACTGCCTTGTCCTCATCCACCGCGCGGGCCAGGCAGAAGGCCAGGTAGCCGGTGAAGGACAGTGTCTCACCGGTCTGCGCTTTGTTTTCCTCAATGAACTGCTTGGCGACAGTGACATCCACCTCCAGCAGGCCGTACATGCTATGCTTCCGCCAATACAGTTCGTTGAAGCTGGGCATCCCGCGGCGGTCCGCTGGGAGGTCGACGACATGATAGGGTCCGATTTTCTCACTCATGATATGGTCTCCTTCACGTGAGCCGCCCAACAATGGTCTGGGACGGCGAGGACTTAATTGCCCCGAGGACCAACCCGGTCCGCAGAAAGCTCCACACCAGCGCAAAGCTGCCGCAGATCATAGCGAGCCAGGAATAGTCGGGCATGTAGAGCATCAGATAGCCCCGCCTTTTGCCCAGCATAGGTTCTAGGGTGAGGGCTACCAACAGATCTGGGATCAGTGGGAGCAGGATATGAAGCCCTATTAGTGTATACTGGTAGCAGGGCGCCAACGGAGTAGAATGGTGGGTGTGTGTTGAGAGCCCACACATCCACTCCGTCGGCGACCCGCCTGGGAGTAAAGACCTACGAAGCCCAGCACCGCGAGTGCCAGGTGGGGACAGTCTCCCAGGTGAACTGGCGCTATCTGCTGAAAGTACGTAGCACTACGAGTGCTGTAATAGGGCGGCAAAGGCCAGTTGTAGCCGATGGGAACAGACATACTGAGATCTGGTGAAAGGAGGATCCAATTATGTTGCTCATCGGCGTTGATCAGAGCCACAAGGAACACGAGGTTTGTATCATAGACGTCACCGGTTGTCAACTGGCCCGTCTATCGGTACCCCATAGTGCCAGCGGATTTCGACGGCTGCACGAATGCTGTCAGATGCTCCAGACCCCGCCCCGCGAATGCCTGGTGGCTCTGGAGTCAGACCACAGCTTGGTGGTCGACTATCTGCTGGACCACCAGTACCAGGTCTACGTCATCCCGGGCAAGGCAGTCGACCGTTACCGCGACCGCCACCGTCAGAGTGGTTCGTGCAGTGACAAGAGTGATGCCGCGGTTCTGGCCCACATCTTGCGCACGGATCGGGAGCTGTATACCCCGTGGGAAGCGGATATGCCCTTGACCCGCCAGATCCGCAGCCAGGTCAAAGCGCTCTTGAACCTGAAGCGCGCCGTGGTCCGCTTCGGCAACCAGTTGCGCGCACTGCTGTGGCGTTACTACCCACTGGCCGCCGAGTTGTTCAGCGACTTGGACACGCAGATCGCCCTGCAGTTCATCCAGGCTTACCCGACACCTCAAGCTGCCCAGCGCCTGACCCGGGCACAGTTCACCGCCTTCTGTCATGCCCACCAGTACCGGCGCTCGGACTACATCACACGCCGCTACGCCCAACTGCTCAACGCCCAGACCTATGCCAGCCCCGACGTAGCGGCCGCCTATGCGGGGCAGGCCCAGACACTGGCCCGGGTGCTAGGCTTCCTGGCCGCCGAGCGGGATGCGACTCAGAAAGAACTCACCCACTCGTTCGAACAACATCCCGATGGCCACATCTTCGCCTCGCTGCCAGGTGCCGGCCAGTTCCTGGCTCCGGCCCTGCTGGCCAAGTTCCGCGACTGTCGGGCCCGCTTCCCCACCGCGGCCGTAGCTCAAGCCATCGCCGGCACCAGTCCCGTCACGAGCCAAAGCGGCAAGAAGCGACGTGTCCTATTCCGTCAGGCATGCGACCGGGAGTTCCGCTACTTTGCCACCCAGTTGGCCCGTACTTCGGTCAAAGAGGCTTCCTGGGCTGCAGCTTACCTGGCCACGGTACGACCGCGCTGCGACAAAGCTTCCCAAGCCTATCGTCGCCTGGCCAACCGTTGGATCGCCATCATCTGGCGACTGTGGATGGACCGCGTCGAGTACGATGAGTCCATCCACCTTCGAAATCGGTTTACCAACCGCACCCCCAGTTAGTCACTGGTTGCGGTAGGTTTCAGAGCTCTCTATGTCTGGAGTGGGCTGCTCAACATCTCGACATCTTATGTCAACAACGCCCATCGGAGCGCTGGCATTGCCGCGCGCCTATTGCACAAATTGGGGCTTGACAAAGTACGTCCCCACTCGAGTCCACCGCTCGGGCGGCGCTCAGGATCGAGGCGCCAGCGACGTAACAGCCGCAGTGTGGCGACGACGCCAACGATCTGGAGGGCTGGGATGAGCAGCTGGCCACGCAGTGCCCAGGGGATCATGCCAACAAACGGGATCGGAGCGGGAGCGGGCTGCTCGCCGGCAAGCAGAGCATCCACGTCTCCCCCGAACTCCTCCAGGACAGGCATCATCCAGTGTTGGTTGGCATTATAGAGCAGGACCACGCCTTTCTTTTGTTCTGGCAGAAGGGCCATATGGGAACCAAAGTCGGGGAGGGTACCGCCGTGCCAGACGACCTTTGTCTGGCCAACCTGGCCGGCGAACCACCCCATCCCGTACTTCCCCACCGAACGGCCCATAACAGGAAAGTCGGCCACCCCGCGGTGCAGCTCGTCGACACCGGCAGCCGAGAGAATCTGTGCGTCCCCATAGCGGCCCCCGTTCAGAAGCGCGATCAGGTAGCGGGCCATATCTTCGGCGCAGGAGATGATCAGGCCGCCGGGGAGAGAACCGCGCGGGAGGGGCAGATTCGGCGCGGCGAAGGGGATCATGAACCAGTAGCGGTGGCCGACTGCCAGGCCGTTCTGCCTGGCCACAGCCTGCGAAGTATAACTGTGGCTCATCCCCAGTGGGGTGAAGATATGCATTTGAACGTAATCCTCGTACGATTCACCGCTGGCAGCCTCGATGATGGGCCCTAGCAGGTTGTAGTTCATGTTGCTGTATTCAAACGCCGAGCCGACGGGGCGGGTGAGCTCGAGCGTGGACAAGGCGCGCGCCTGGCGCTCGGTGGCGCCCGGGCTGTTGTCGAAATTGGCCAGGGGAACTTCGCCTACCCACGTGGGCAAGCCGCTGGTCTGGTGCAACAGGTGGCGCACGGTGATCTGGGCGGATGCCTGAGGGTCGGCAACGCGGAACCAGGGCAGGTATCGTTGGACGGGAGCGTCCAGCTCGATTGTTCCGGCTTCGACAAGCTGCATCACCGCCAGGGCAGTGAACGATTTGGCCGTGGACCCCAGGACGAAGGGCGTCTGCGGGGAGGGGGCTCCACCACCGGGGCGGGCCCGGCCAAAGCCGCGCAGGTGCACGATCTTGTCGCCTTCGACGATGGCGAGCGACACGCCAGGCATCTTTAGGCGACGCATCTGCCGTTCGACGTAAGCGTCGATGGCATCATAGGAGGCGCTGTTGGTGACCGGTTTTGCCGAAGTGTGCCTGGCGAATACCCGAAGGATGAGCGCCAGCACAGCGCCGACGAGCAACGATGGGAAGAGAAATCTCTTTAGATTCACGACCTTAGCTCCTTTCCTCGTCCAGCCCGTATCCGCTCTCGATCAGCTCCACGAATCTACGCGCAAACCGGGCCGCCGGAGCCCCGTCAACCACGTCGTGGTCGAACACCACCGTCAGGCAGAGGATCTCGCGCGGCTCGATGCGGCCATCCACCACGGCCGGCTTCCAGGCAGTGCTCCCCACCACCAGTTCGAGCGAGTGGGCTGTTGAATAAATCCCCCAGCCGCTATGGCCCTTGCCAAACATACCCACTGCCGTCACGCCAACCGTGCCTGACATTGACACGGGAATCGTCGGGTCACAGCGCACGGTCATCCTGAGCAAAGCAATGAACAGCCTGGACAGTGGCCACGGAAGCAGCATGGTAGAACGGAACCAGGTGGGCATGCCTCTGCTCGGCGGAACCGGTGTGGACTGTACCGAGCGGATCTCCTGATGGATCTCCAGGTATGTCTTGTGGTTGGCGCCCCAGATGACATGACCCATCAGGGCGCTCTTTTCTCCTATCTTCCCTTCGACCATCAACCCAACGTTTACGTCGTCAAACATGACGAGTTGTTTGCGGCCTTTCAGGTAGGCCTGCACCGCCTTGTCTTCATCCACGGCGCGGGCCAGGCAAAAGACCAGGAAACCGGTGAAGGAAAGTGTCTCACCGGTGCGCGCTTTGTGTTCCGCGATGAACTGCCGGGCGACCGTCACGTCCACTTCCAGCAGGCCGTACATGCAATGCGTCGGCCCGGGCAGGTCGAGCGTGTTCAGCCACACGCGGCGCGCCGGTGTGAGATCGACAACATGATAGGGTCCGGTCTTTTCACTCATGTGATTCTATCCTCCACAATTCGTCTACCTCTCAGGTCATATGTCTGGATGACTCGTCGCCCGGTGACGTACCGCGCATAGCCGAACCTGCCGTAGTTTTCCTGCCTACTCACCGCCGTTGCGTACCCACTCGAAAGAGAGCTTCAGCACGTTCAGCAGCGGCTCGATGGTCAGAACTTCCGGCCCATCCCACTTCTGGTGATAAAAGGCCACCTGCTGTTGTGGCAGTTTGAAGGGAAGCAGTGTCGTGGCCTTGAGGCCGGCCTGGCTGAAGGGGCCCGCGTCGGTCGCGATTCCCAAGGAGGCGGACTTGACCTTGTAGGGGACCCCGGCGCGCTCTGCCGCCGCGACCACGCTTTTCACCATCTCAGGGGCATTCTTCACGGTGCCGTTCACGTCCGAGGTGCAGATGGCAATCTCCGGATGGGCGACCATCTCGAAATTGAGCAGCCGCGCGTCCAGGCGTTTCAGCTCGTCCAGGTGGCGCTCTACGTAACGGCGCGAGCCCCGCAGCCCTGCTTCCTCGCTGCCGAAGGATACGAACTGGATTTCCGTGTCAGGTGGAATGGTTGAGGGGTTCTTCACCAGGAAGCGGCACATGGCCACCGCCAGAGCGCTGGCGGAGAGGTTATCCACCGCGCCCGGCACGGTTCCTCCGTCTTTCCTTTCCACGTTAAAGAACAGTGCAAAGAGAATGGAGGGCACCAGGGGATAGGCCAGCAGGGCCCATCCCAACGTGCCGAGACGGACCGCGCCGGCACTGCCGGCGATCACGCCTGCCAGCTGGATGATGCTCATCGCCAGCATGGTGATGAATCCGATGACCATGGTCCCGGTGAGGAAATAGAATCCGTAATCAAGGACACGCAGCCAACCGCTTCCCGAGGCGCCGTCATGGGGACCACGCCGAGTGAAAAACCGCTTCACGTCCCCCAGGAGACGAAGCCAGGTGATTTCCGCAGCGCTGTCATGGTGGCCGCTCAGAATGAGCAGCCGAGACACGCTCCTGGTTCCGGGCTTGCGCAGCGTGCCGACCACATTCACGGACTGCTTCTTCTTGAAGAAAGGATCGAGGAGCTCAAAGCCGAAGACGTCCTCGAGCACGAACGGCAATGGCGAGAGGATGGAGAACGCCAGGGCAGCACCGGCGATCAGCCAGGGAGAGACTCCCGTGAAGCGCCCGATCGAGATATTTAGCAGGGCGGCAATCAGCATGAAGAGCGCGCTAAGGCGCATTGCGCCCAAGCCGGCCCACGGCGCAACGGTGAACTCCTCGACTGCAACATTCCCGGCCCCCAGGTGCGATTCCAGCTCCCCCTTAAGGATAGCAGCCCGTTCCCGTTCCTGGGAACTACCTGGCAAACCGGGCCCCACCTCCGTGCAAATCGTCTTGACTATGTCATAGGCATAGTGGGCATCATTGTCGGCAATTACCTCTGGCATTGGACGGTCCTCCTGTTTCTAGTGAGTACTCACTCTTTCTTCTATTGATCCTTCTTTATAGCCACGGTATCTTTACCTTATTGCAGTATTCATCCCACGTGGTACCAAAGGTCTTGGACAGTATTTTCTCTTCTTCAGGCGAATACATCCTCGATCCGATATATAGGACAATTCCCATCAACACCCCTAACCATGTGTTGAATAAGAAGCCAATCCACGGAAGCACCAATAAAGCCACACCTGTATATAGCGGGTGCTTGACTAGAGCGTAAGGTCCGTCTGTTATCAGTTCCCCTCTGCGTGCTTTTGTCAAGAGCAAGACTACAGACCATATCCAGATTGTCACCCCAGGGATCAGGATGACAATGGAAATCACTCGTAAAGCCATTGATGGACCGCCAACACTGAATAGAGATGGAAACACGATATTCAGAATCAGGCCAATCACCAAAAACGGCGATGCAAGAAGTCCAATTCTGTCTCCACTTCCTACAAGTGCTTTCAGTTTCATGTTATTTCCTCCAATATCCTTGCCATACGTATTCTAGTTCTCCAAGTCTTGATTTCTCATTTTTGCCCGAAGGGTCTGCCTAACCATCGTAGACTTTTCATATCTTCTCCTTACCGCGTAACACGGCGTTCAGGCCGCGAAGCAAAATCAACTGCCAAGTGGAGGCGGCGAACAGATATCTGCTGAATGCCAGGGAATAGCCCGCGAGCGAGACCAGGATGATGGGACGGCGTCCGAAGCGGTCGGCCAGCATCCCAACGAAGGGCGCGGCGAAGGTGCTGGTCAGAGCATAGGCCATATCACTCACTGCGAGGGCTTGCACGCCGGCCCCAAAACTGTCGAAGCGGCGGGCAAACAGCGGCAGAACCATCGCAAAGCTGGTCATTTGCAGGGCCATACAAAACGCCAAGGCAACCAAAATGCTGGGAGACTGCCGGGTAGTCTGTGTACTCATTTATTGGTAACTCCCCTTGTGTCTTGGTTTTATTCGTGGAATGCGGCCGATGAGGACGCGGTGGACAGACCGCCCCATGTGACTGAGATTAAGGTCAAATTGAGATCGCGAATGCGCTCGAGCAGGCCATGGAGAGCAGCCTGGTCGGGCAGCAGGCCGGAAAGCAGGGTTTCATCCCCTTCCAGGTGCGTCAGCTTCAAGCCTGCAAACCAATCCGACCAGCGTGGATCCAGATAGCCCCTGATTTTGATCTAGTAGTATTCCGGCATATCGGCCTTCCTTATGCGAGCATTTTGCGCAGAGTGGGTGCCATTGAGTCAACGAGATTACCTGCTACCGTCTTCAGCATGCCCAGGCGAGTGGGATAGTAGTAATCAGATTCGAGCCAGCCCTTTTCCGCGTAATACCTGCAATCACGAGTGCTGTCATCGGACGCCTGGCGTATCATGCTCCGGAACGTCCTGAAAACTGCGAGCATGAGCAACGATGGCGTGGGATAGACCGGCTTAGCCAATCCTGCGTAGAACTGCCTGGCCTGCCTTGCACGAGCCCTGTCTATCTTCTGCTGGTCCTTCTCCGTCCTTGGATCAAGACCGCTGACGCAAGTACCCTTCACAACATTAAATCCCAGGGCCATGGTGAGGATATCGAGGTACTCGACGATCTTGTCGCCCCGAGCGAAGCCATAGGTGACGATGCTGGTGCAGACCTTGCCAAAGTAGCGCGGCCGGTGACAGACGAAACCGAATCTGTCGAGGAACATCTTCATGATCCCGGACACGTGCCCGCAGTAGTTCGGGGATGCGAAGACGACTCCGTCAGATGCCATGATCTTGTCCATCAACACATCCCGGTCGTCCTTCAACGGACAGAATTCCTCGCCCTTCCAGATGCACAGCTCGCAGCCCCGGCAAGCCTTGAGCGTATAGTCGCTCAGGGTGACGATTTCGTACTCGACATCACCAAGAGCCTGTAGATTGCTCAGGAACTGCACGACGGCATTGTGCGTGTTCTTCTTGTGGGCACTTCCAACGAACGCGGTGACTCTCTTCATTCGTTGCCTCCCCTCTGGTTGCACCAGACTTTCGTCACTGTCTGGCTATAGTTTAACACGCGGCGAGGAAGCCCGCATCTGCCAAAGGGTATATTCCGGGGTTTATTTGCAGGGCTACTTGGGGGGATTAGGGGAGGATGCCGAGCTCCCTGGCACGCGCCACCGCCTCGGTCCGGTTGGCGACGTCCAGCTTGCGATAGATACTGGCCGTGTGGGCTTTGACGGTACCCGGGGCCACAATGAGCTGCTGGGCGATCTCCTGGTTGGTTCTGCCCAGGGCCATGAGATGGAGAACCTCCAGCTCGCGCTGGCTCAACGGCTCGACCAGGTCACCGGCCGGGGAGGCTTTTTCCTGCGCTGCCGTAACCACGTGCGGTTCGGCATCAAATTGGGACAGCAAGTGCCTGGCATAGTCCCGCACTGGGCTGGCGCTGGCGTGGGCCAGCCACTGAGCGAGCAGCAACTGCATGGGCTGGGCCTCGTCCAGAAAGATCCGCACATAGCCCTCGGGTTCAGCCAATGCCAGGCATTTTGCCAACGCCAGAATGGCATGTTCGGAATCACCGATCTCCCGCATCGCCAATGCCCGGAGGAGCAAGATCTCTATGACTCTGCCCATCCTTCCGGCTGACCGGGCCGTTTCCTCCAAATGCGACAATAAACCGATGGCTTTATTCGGTCTATTCTGAGCGATCAATACGCGTGCCTGGGTGATGTGAGCCAGCTCATTTCCGAACCTAAATCGATCGTCCGAGCTCAAGCGCTCCTCCTGGGATGCAGCCCAGCGCTTTGCTGCCTGTAAATCACCTTGAGCCAGCCACAGTTTCACCTGGGCGATCTCGACCGCATGGCGGGCTTCTGAGAAAACGCCCCTTGTTTTAGTGAACTGGATCGCTTTTTCTATGGCTTCCAGTGCGTCACTCTTGTTCGCTTGAGCCAGATGAATGCGTGCCAGAGTGACATAGGCCAGGATCCAATCGTCAGCCTTATCCCAGAAAGGAAGCAGGGCCAGGCCTTTACTTATGTGAGCCAGGGCAGCCTCCAGATCATTCCATTCACACAACACATCTGCCATTCCAACTTCTATCAGGGCCCTCGCGCCGAGATGTTGCCCACTTGCCTCAGGGATGGATTTCGCAGCTATCTGGTACATGTCATACGATTTATTCAGCAGACCCTGGACAGCAACCAGTCTCGCCATAAGGCAAGATGCGGCCACGGTGTTGATGACGGCACCGGCGGCGATGCCTGATCGAATCACCTCGTCCAAGATCGGCCTGGCGTTGGCATAGTCGCCGCTCAGGAAGTACTCGTATCCGAGTGTGATACGAGTGTCTAGTTGCAGAGCCAGATTGCTGGCAGGAACATATTCGCGAGCCTCAAGACAGAGCTCAATGGCTCGCTGGATGTCGCCGCGCATGGCAGTGACCCGGCTTCTGACGTAGGCCAGGTGCCCCAGCATCGGATGAGCATCAGGAGCCGCAATCTCAGCTCGAATGTGCTTTTCCGCCTCTTCCAGCAATAGATCGGCTTCGTCCAATTCTCCAAACCAGGAGTGACTGTACGCTTCATAGATGCATAACCAGGGCCGGCGATAGATCAGTTCTTTGCTCAACGTACCTATCCAAGAACGCAGCCAAGATTGTTCTCCGCGGCTCACCATTTCCATATAGTGCTGTTCGATAAAGCGCTCAACCCTCTCATCATCCGAGGCCGCGGATGCATGATGGATCGCCTCCAGTATCGAGCCATGTTGTGCGTGCCAGTCAGCGGCGCGGACGTGGAGTTGAGCAACGCCTGGTGCGCCGAGCGACCTCTGGAGTTGTGTACGGAGTAAGTCGGCGAACAGATGGTGATAGCGGTACCAGATCCGCTCATCATCCAGGGGCACCAGGAAGAGATTCGCCCGCTCCAGGTACTCCAGGATGGAGGCCGATTGGCGGAGGAAGAGCGACTCCGAGCCAGTCGTTCGATCATCGCTTTCCCGCTTTGATCCTTCGTTGTTAGCCAGGACGGTATCGCAGAGTGGAGCGGTCAGGCGTTCCAGAAGCGAGGTGTACAGAAGAAAACGCTGGATTTCTGGCGGCTGGCTGGCCAGAACCTCCTCCAGCAGATAGTCCAGAATGTAGCGGTTCGTGCCAGAGAATCCTTCGATAAACCCGGGTACGTCCTCACGATCGCGCATGGAGAGCGCCGCCATCTGCAGGCCGGCAATCCACCCTTCCGTGCGTTCTTCGAGTGCCGCGACCGCTCCGGCATCCAGGCGCAGGCCCATGACGTCGTTCAGGAACTGGGCTGCCTCGGGCTCGGTAAAGCGCAGATCGGCGGCCCGCAGTTCAACCGTCTGGCCGCGCGCTCGCAGACGGGTCAATGGAAGCGGGGGGTCCGAACGGGTAGCGATCACCAGATGGAACGTCCTGGGGCAATGCTCGAGCAGAAAAGCCACTTCCTCATGCACGGCCTGGCTGTTGATGAACTGATAATCATCCAACACCAGGGCCATCTCTCCGCCGGCAGTGTCCAGGTCATTGATGAGGCTGGTCAGGATCGCTTCAGGCGGCGCTTGTTGTGACGCCGCCAGGAGTTGTGCGGCCTCGCTGCCGGTCGTATGGTCAGTCTCTTGCAGGGCAGCGACGAGATAGTTCAGGAAGCGCCCCGCCTGATTGTCGTCCCTATCGAGAGATAGCCAGGCGATGGGCAATCCACAACTGGCGATACAGGATGCCACCAGGGTGGTCTTGCCAAAGCCGGCGGGAGCGGTAATCAGGGTGAGTGGACCGCGCAGCCCCTCCGCGATCTGCGCCTGTAGCCGCGGCCGGTGGACCAGGCTTGGCCGGGTGAAAGGCAGGCGTAGCTTGGTACGGATGAGTGTGTCAGCCCTTTGCATACGGCAGTCTCGGGTCATAGTTGGAGAAGATGAACGCTTCGCTCAGGTTCGCATACCCTGTAGACTGTGCCGCTTTCCGAAAGGCATTCACTTCCGCGTGCCAAGTATGGGCATTCCGGCCATGCCGTCCACCTGTTCCGGCCATGTCGTCCGCCAGTCGGAGCGAAGCGAGGCTAGCGCGAACATGATACCATCAAGTGACGGCATGGTCAAGCGGGAGTTGGCCTTGCGGCGTGACTCCCCCGCCAGCGACCTGGCCAGGTCGCCGTGGGCGTTGTGCCTGGCTACACCCCGCTGGAATCCGCCTCGCTTCAGGCGCGCCGCCCGAGCCGCCTAACGGGCTCGAGGCAAGCTGCCCGGCGGAAGCAGGCAGACTCACCGGGATTGTGCGTCAGCTCGGCGGGCTGGGCAAGCCTCAACTTCGACCCAGCCCGCCGGATCAGCATCAGCGAGCTGTTGGGCGGCATCATCTTGGCCAGGCGGGCCTGGGACGAACAGGTTGAGGAACATGGCGACAGGCAGGCTGAGCATGGCGAAGCCGTCCGCTGCAAGCCGATAATGCGAGCAGCTTATTCGTATTGCGCCTGGACCAGCGCGTTTTCTATACACTGGAGATACGCTTTCGAGGTGAGGGTTGCGCCGCTGATGGTATCCACCTGGAGTGACTGTGCCTTGATGACCCGCTCGTACAGCATCTCATGATCTGTGTTTTCGGCGGCCGGGTCTATGGTGCTTACGAGTTGAATACCGGTCACCTTACCGTCCGTCACCGTGACGTCACATTCGTTTCTCCGCCACTTGTACATGCCGCCTTCATACACTCCATGATAGATGCCGTCATTCAGCATATCGAAATCCACGGCATTCAGTGGAAGACTTGCAGCCTCACGGTGCTCTTTGGACAATAGCGACCAGCCGATCCCCCCGCCAGCCGCCAATACAGCCAAAATGATCATCAGCACGATCACACAACCCTTTACTATGCCTTTCCCTTTCTGTTTCACGTTCTCTTTCGCGGTCATAGCAATCTTCTCCTTTGGTCCAAAACCCAATCTCTATTCGTGCTGCGCCTGGACCAGCGCGTTTTCTACTGCCTTGAGATAGGCTTTCGAGGTGAGGGTTGCGCTGCTGATGGTGTCCACCTGCAGCGACTGTGCCTGGATGACCCGATCGTAGAGCACCTCTTGCTGCGTATTCTTGGCGGCCGGATCTTTGCTGGCCACGAGCTGAATATCGGTCACTTTGCCTGAAGACACGGTGACCTGGCATTCATTGGCGCGCCATTTGTACATCCCACCCTCATAGGCGCCATGGTACGTGCCGTCATTCAGTTTACCGAAATCCACGGCATTCAGCGGCAGACTTCTGGCTTCACGATGCTCTTTCATAAGACGCGACCAACCAACCCCTCCGGCTGCAGCCAAAGCAGCCACAACGACGAGTGCGATTGTCCAACCGTTCATTTTGCTTTTTCTCCCTTCATTTAGTCTAGAATTGTCACTTCAATGCCCTTAGCCGCCTGAAAGCGGTATCTCAGGCCTTGTGTCACGTAAACCTGCAAGTTTGAGTCCACGAGAATGGCTTCGGTTTGAGGAAAGCCTCTCAGGAATTCAAGCCCTTTCTCCATCCCGGCCACGAACAATACTGTGGATAATGGGTCTGCTGCGACTGACTTGTCCGAAACAATGGAAACGCTGATCAATCCACATTCCGCAGGATAGCCGGTCGTTGGGTCCAGGATATGATGGTGCCTTTTCCCCTGGCTGTCTGTAAAGTAGCGCTGATAGTCTCCGGACGTCACCACGGTCTGGTTCGCCACAGAAACTGACCCGATCAAACCGCTTTCTTGTCGGGGATGCTGGATGCCGATCTGCCAGGGACTGCCATCTGGCTTGGCCCCCAGAGTGACTACATTCCCGCCGAGATTTGAATAAGCCGATGCGATGTCAAATTCCTTGAAAACCTCCACAATCTTGTCGCCAGCGAATCCTTTCCCGATCCCTCCCAGGTCAACGGACTGCCCACCATTTCTTAGCCCAGCGGTCATTTCCCCGGGATCCAAGATCAAATCTCGATAATTCACCAAAGGAAGGACCTGCTTGATGCTTGCATCATCAGGTTGGGCCAGTGATCCCTTGCCAATCTTCCACAGGGTGACTAGTGGGCCTATGGTCACATCAAAGCAGCCTGGAAAACATCGTGAAAACTCCACCGCCTTTGACAGCACATCATAGGTTTCGAGGCTTACCTTTTCACTTGTTGTCCCTGCCGATCCATTCACTCGACTGATGTCACTATCGGGTAAAAAGCGGCTGAAAAGTCCTTCTATCCGCGCAACTTCTCTGCAAACAGCCTCAAGACTGTCTTCAGCATGCAAGCCAAAAGCCTTGTGGGTCATGACCGTGCCCATCGCACGATGGGTCGTCTGAGCAACCGGCCTATTTTCCATCGGAACCTTTTACCTGGCCCTCGACATACTCGCGGACACCGAGTCGAAGAGCTTACCGGCTCCCTTCTTCAGCACCCCCAGGCGAGTGGGATAGTAGTAGTCAGACTCCAGCCAGCCCTTGTTCACATAGTACCTGTAGTCGGTACTGCTGTCGTCGAGCTCTAGCCTCATTTTCGTTCGGCTCATTCTAAAGATCATCAGCTTGAACAACGTTGGCACCGGATAGCCAGGCTTCTCCAGTCTTGCATAGTACCGCCTCGCCTGCGCTGCGAGAACCCCATCTGTCTTGTGCTGCTGCTTCTCCGTCACTGGGTCAATGGTCAAAATACAGCTGCCCTTCACGGTGTTGAAGCCCAAGGCCATGCCCACGAAATCCAGGTAGTCTACTATCTTGTTGCCGCCGTAGATGCCCTGGGCGACGATGCTGGTAAAGGTCTTGCCGAAAAAGCGCGGGCGGTGAAAGGCGAACCCCAACCTGTCGAGCAACGTCTTCATGATGGCGGATACGTGGAACGAATAGTTCGGGGATGCGAAAACGACTCCGTCAGAGGCCATCATTTTCTCGATGAGCACATCCCGGTCGTCCTTTAACGGACAGTGCTCCTCGCCCTTCTCAAAGCACACCATACAGCCTTTGCACACCTCGAGCCGATAGTGGCTCAGGCGGACGATTTCGTACTCGATATCGCCCATTGACTGCAGATTGCTCAGGAACTGCACGACTGCGTCGTACGTGTGCTTCTTGCGGGCACTTCCAACGAATGCGGTAACTTTTTTCATGTGCGTAGCCTCCTAACCTCCGTATTCTTCTCTGTCACGCCTGTCTGCCCACAACGCGCCCCACATCAGGAGATCATTCCTGATCGGAATCCTGGGTGGCTGGACTGCCCCGGGTAACCGAGATCAAGGTTATGTTGAGGTCGCGAATGCGCTCGAGCAGGCCGTGGAGCGCGGCCTGGTCGGGCAGCGAGCCGGAAAGCAGGGTCTCATCCCCTTCCAGGTGTGTCAGCTTCAGGTCTGCAAACCATTCCGACCACCATTGATCCAGATGGCCCCTGATCTTGATCTCGTAGTATTCCGGCATATCGGCCTTCCTTAGTTGAGATCACGGACACGCGGCGCGCATCGGCAGCAGGCCGGCTGCGTGATCAAGGCCCGCTACCCAGGACTCCGCTGCTACGAGCGGAACGCCTGGCCCTTCTTCCTCTCCAACATCTCCCTGGCGTATGCCCGCGCCCTGTCCAACCGCGCAGCGTCGGGCTGGCCCTGGCTGTTGTCCCGTCTGGCCATGGCGCGTAGCTCTCGGTTTGGTATGACCGACATGATGAACTTGACCCCCTTGGCGAGCTGCCCCTGACAGTCGAACATACCCACTATATTGGCGCCGGACGCAGCGTTCCCGAACCCCTCCAGCCATCCAGGGAGTTCGGCTGCATCCTCAGGTGCGGCGTGCGTGATAAAGAGCGCCACGTCCCTGCCAGGCTGGCAGTGCTTCCGCAGGAAGCTAACCGTCTTGGGGTCCGGGCCAAGTCTCTGCACCGGGAAGCCGAGGAAGCTCAGATCGTACCCCCCGATGTCCACCACCTGGTCAATGGGCATGATCTCCTTCTCACAATCGAGTGCCTCGTAGATGGCTTGGGCGACCTTTTTGGTGTTTCCTGTCTTCGACATGTAGGCGACTAGGATTCTCATCTGGCAATCTCCTTTCTACTGCTGCGGGTTGTGGTATCTAGCCATAGTATAGCGCGCAGCGAGGAAGCCCGCATCTGCCAAAGGGGATATCCGTGGTTTATTTGCAGGGTTTATCTGCAGGGCTACTTGGGAGGATTAGGGGAGGATACCGAGCTGCCTGGCGCGCGCCACCGCCTCGGTCCGGTTGGCGACGTCGAGCTTGCGATAGATACTCGCTGTGTGGGCTTTGACGGTACCCGGGGCCACAATCAGTTGCCGGGCGATCTCCTGGTTGGTTCTGCCCAGGGCCATGAGGTGGAGAACTTCCAGTTCACGCTGGCTCAACGGCTCGACTAGGTCACCGGCCGGGGAGGCTTTGCCCGGCAGTGCCGTGGCGGCGTGCGGTTCGGCCTCAAAGTGGGAGAGCAAGCGGATGGCATAGTCCCGCAAGGAACCGGCGCTGGCATGGGCCAGCCACTGAGCCAGCAGCATCTGCATAGGCCGGCCCTCGTCCAGGAAGACCCGCACATAGCCCTCGGGTTCAGCCAATGTCAGGCATTTTGTCAATGCCAGGATGGCATGTTCGGAATCACCTGGCTCCCGCATCGCTAAGGCCTCGAGGAGCAAGATCTCTATGACTCTGCCCATCCTTCCGGCTGACCGGGCCGTTTCTTCCAAATGCGACAACAAAGCGATGGCTTTATTCGGTCTATTCTGAGCGATCAATACTCGTGCCTGGGTGATGTGAGTCAGCTCATTTTCAAACCTAAATAGATCGTCCGAGCTCAAGCGCTCCTCCTGGGATGCAGCCCAGCGGTTTGCTGCCTGCAAATCAGCCTGAGCCAGCCATAGTTTCACCTGGGCAGTCTCGACTGCATTGCGAGCTTCTGAGAAAACGCCTCTTGTTTGAACGATCTGGATCGCTTTCTCTACGGCTTCCAGCGCGTCACTCTTGTTCGCCTGCGCCAGATGAATGCGCGCCAGAGTGACATAGGCCAGGGCCGAATCGTCAGCCTTACCCCAGAAAGGAAGCAGGGCCAGGCCTTTACTTATGTGAGCCAGCGCAGCCTCCAGATCATTCCATTCACACAACACATCTGCCATTCCAACTTCTATCAGGGCTTTAGCGTCGAGATGCCCGCTTGCCTCAGGGATCAACTGCACGGCAGTCTGGTATATGTCATACGATTCATTCAACAGACCCTGGACAGCAGCCAGTCTCGCCATAAAGCAAGATGCGACCACAGTGTGGATGATGGCACCAGTGGTTGTACCTGATCGAATCGCCTCGTTCAAGATCTGGCTGGCGTTGGCATAATCGCCGCTCAGAAAGTACTCGTATCCGAGTGTGACACGAGTGTCCCATTGCAGAGCCAGGTTGCTGGCAGGGACATATTCGCGAGCCGCAAGACAGAACTCGATGGCTCGCTGGATGTCCCCGCGCATAGCAGTGACCCGGCTTTTGACGTACGCCAGGTGCCCCAGCATCGAATGAGCATCAGGAGCCGAAATCTCAGATCGAATGTGCTTTTCCGCCTCTTCCAGCAATAGATCTGCTTCGTCTAGTTCTCCAAACCAGGCATGACTATACGCTTCATAGATGCATAACCAGGGCCGGCGATAGACCAGTTCTTTGCTTAACTTGCCCTTCCACAAGCGCATCCCAGACATTTCCCCGCGACTCACCATTTCCATATAATGCTGTTCGATGAAGCGCTCGACCCTCGCATCGTCCGAGGCTATGGATGCATGGTGAATCGCCTCCAGGATCGAGCCATTCTGTCCATGCCATTCAGAGGCGCGGACGTGTAATTGAGCAACGCCTTGTGCGCCGAGCGACCTCTGGAGTTGTGCACGTAACAAGTCGGCAAACAACTGATGATAGCGGTACCAGATCCGCTCATCATCCAGGGGCACCAGAAAGAGATTTGCCCGTTCCAGGTACTCCAGGATGGAGGCTGATTGGCCGGCGAAGAGCGATTCCGAGCGAGTGGATCCATCATCGCCTTCCCTCTTTGATCCTTCGTCATTAGCCAGGACGGCATCGCAGAGTGGAGCGGTCAGGCGCTCCAAAATCGACGTGTACAGAAGGAAACGCTGAATTTCCGGCGACTGGTTGGCCAGGACCTCCTCCAGCAGATAGTCCAGTATGTAGCGGTTAGTGCCTGAGAATCCTTCGACAAACCCGAGTACATCCTCACGATCGCGCACGGAGAGAGCCGCCATCTGCAAGCCGGCAATCCACCCTTCCGTACGTTCTTCGAGCGCCGCGACCGATCCGGCATCCAGGCCGAGACCCATGACGCCGTTCAGGAACTGAGCTGCCTCGGGCTCGGTAAAGCGTAGTTCGGCGGCCCGGAGTTCAACCGTCTGGCCGCGCGCTCGCAAACGGGATAAAGGAAGCGATGGGTCCGAACGGGTAGCGATCACCAGATGGAATGTCTTGGGGCAATGCTCGAGCAAAAAAGCCACTTCGTCATGCACAGCCTGGCTGTTAATGAACTGGTAGTCATCCAACACCAGGGCAATCTCCCCGCCGGCGGTATCCAGGTCATTGATGAGGCTGGTCAGGATCGCTTCAGGTGGTGCTTGCTGTGACGCCGCCAAAAGTTGTGCGGCCTCGCTCCCGACAGTATGGTCAGCCTCTTGTAAGGCAGCGACCAGATAGTTCAGGAAGCGCTCCGCCTGATTGTCATCCTTATCGAGAGACAGCCAGGCTATAGGCAATCCACAACTGGCGATACAGGATGCCACCAAGGTAGTCTTGCCAAAACCAGCGGGGGCGGTAATCAGGGTAAGAGGCCCGCAGAGTCCTTCCCTGATCCGCGCCTGAAGTCGCGGCCGGTGGACCAGACTTGGCCGGGTGAAAGGCAGGCGTAGCTTGGTACGGATGAGTGTGTCAGCCTTGTGCATTTGGAGAAGCCGTGGTTGAATGGGTAGAATCTGTGCCGCGAGCTGGCCATTATAACAGGAAACGACCCTCTGGCAACCGAACGCCAGCCGCCTGCCATCGTGAAGTATACGAGACACGTCGCATTCAGTCTCGTGGTTCTGTTGGGTAAGCGCTTGAGCTGGCGATCCACTCGCTGAACAGGGTGGTCTTGCCAAAGCCGGCAGGGGCGGAGATGAGGGTCAGCCCGCATTCCCTACGTCGCCCCTCCTCCAGCCGCTCGACGAGCCGCGGGCGGGGCACCATGTTCTGCGCAGGGCGCAGTGGTGGGATGTAGAGCTTGGTCCGCAGAAGTGGGGCGCTCATGTCACGCTGCCACGCCAAAGAAGACCAGGCCGGCGCCGGGCCGGTCGAGGGTCGTCTCTAGCAGGGCGCGGCCCCTGCTATCGCAGGTGACTTGCACGTCGTCGCTGGCCCAGTAGGGTTGGGCCACGGAGTGCCGGGTAACGTAGGTGTAGCGGCCGGGAGCGCTGGCGAAGAGCGCTACCACGCCGCGCCCGCTCCGCTCCGAGATTTTCTCGTGCACCTCGGGGCTGCCGCCGGCGATGCCGCTGCGGACGGGGTAACTCTCGGTGACGTCGTCGCGTACCTGCTTGTACAGGCCGAGCACGTGGGCGAAGCGCTGCACGCCCTCGTCGGACACGTTCAGCAGGTCGCCCCACATGCCGTTCTGGCCCAGCACGAGCGAGGCCAGGTTGATCATCTGCGACGAGGCGGGGTCGTCCGGCAGGTAGTGGGTCAGGAACAGGACCGAGGGGATCCAGCGGTCGTAGTCGAGCGGCGCGCGGCAGACCCGCGCGCGGGCGGGGCCGGGGAAGACGAACACGTTCCAGCCCATGCCGCCGCCGGGTGCGCCGACGGGATCGTCGAAGGAGGGATAGTATGGCCCGTTGTTGACGAGGAAATACTTGCCCGCCGCCAGGAAGCCCAGGCCCACACAGCGCCCTCCTTCGGTGACGTCAAAGTCCACGATGGCCTCGGGGCACGCCCGGCACACGCGGTCCACCACGCGCGCCATGGAACGCCCCAACTCGAAGGCGTAGCAGTCGGCGCGTTCCTGGGGGCTGTTGGCGGGCGTGCCGTGCCAGTGGGCGGGGTCGTTGCAGCCGTACTGGCCGACGGCGTCCCACTTGAAGTAGGTCACGCCCACCTCGTGCGCCAGGCGGATCAGTTCGTCGGCAAAGGCTTCCCAGTAGCGGCTGACCAGGCACATGTGGAAACTGTCCTCGGTTTCCCAGACCGCAAAGGGCCCCGAGAGTTGGCCGTCGCGCGAGATGCGGCAGTCGGCATGCTCCTGGAGGATGCGGCTGGAGACCGCCGCCTGGGTGGGCGAGAACCACAGTCCCAACTTCATGCCGTAGCGCTCCAACCGCTCTTTGACCGGCGCGAGGCCGCCGGGGAAGCGGGCCTGGCTGACCCGCCAGTCGCCAGTCTTGTCGTACCAGCCGGTGTCAATCACGAAAACCTCGATCCCCATACGGTGGGCGACGTCAATCTCGGCCAGCATGCGTTCCTGGTTCATCGAGGCCAGGTAGGTCTGGCCATTCCACCACTTGTTGCGTTCCTGGTAGTTCCAGGTGTTGTAGAAGATGTAGGGCTGGCGGCTGGCGGCGTTGAGGGTCAGGTGCTTGAGGACGAAGGTGCGGTAATGTTTCGCCAGGGCCTCTTCGTCGCCGGCCACGCCGGCGACCTGGAACCAGATCGTTTCGTAGGGGTGGGGGGCATCCACGATCTGCCCCGCGTAATAGTTGCCTTTGACGGCCTGCAACGTGACGACCCGCTCGGGGGAAAGGGCATAGTGCAGGAAGGCGTCCGGCACCTGGGAGCCATGTTCGTAGGCGACGAGGACGGTGTGAGTGCCGTCGCCTGCGATCAGCAGCGGCCCCATGACGGCCAGGCTGTGCTCGAAGGCGCGCTCCGCCACGGCCTGCTCGGTGAGGCGGTAACTGTGGACGTATTCGTCGAACTCGCTGAGGCGGACCTCGCGGCAGGTCGGGAAGCCGGCCAGCGATAGGCCCAGGTAGCGGAGGTCGTCGCGCCCGGCCTGTTTGGTGAGGATGTGTGGGTGGCTGGCGCACAGCCGGTACTGGAAGCGCACGACGGGATCGTCGGGGGCGAGACGGAAGGCTATCTCCAGCACCAGGTTAGGGTCCGCCGCGAAGGGTCCGCGGTACACGAATTCGGTCACCCCGTTCGACAGCGTCTCGGGCGCGCCGGATGGTTCGATCTGCGCCAGCACGGCCGGCAGCGCCTGGCCGTCCACCTCAAAGATTGGTGGGGCCAGGTCGAGCGTGCGGCCGGTGGGCTTGACCGTGTAGCGCCACAGGCAGCGCTCCGTGCCGACCAGATCAACCTTGCATACTGCGTTCTCCATGTGGTCACCTCTGTTCGTAACGAAACCCTTGCGAAGGTTTGTGGGCAAGTCTCAGGCCGAAAGTATCCCCGTCTACTGAGAATCTTCTCACTGGCAGGGCCATTCGCGACCTTCGCAAGGGTGCCGGGCGTACAAGATCGTGTTGCTGCGCTTGCCAACTGGCGTGATCGTGCCCATTGCGCGCAGGCAGTAGGCCATCTTTTGCGCGAGCGCCCGCGGCTGGGCCAGGGCGGCGGCCAGGTCGGCGGTGGTGAACGGGTCGGGCAGAGTGGCGGGCAGGAGGGCGCTCACGTCTGCGGGCGTCGCCAACAGGTGCTGGCCGACGACCTGCAGGAGGAGCCGCTCGTGGGTGACCCAGCCCCGGCGGCGCCAGGCGCGGGCGGGGCCGTGGCGGCGGATTTCCTCCTCCTGGATGAACAGGACGTCTATGGAGAAGTTAGCGTGGGAAAGCAGATGGGGGACGTGGGTCAATTCGTGGAAGACGTGCTCCACCGTGCCACGCTTGGGGGATTTGCGGCGGCTGAGTGGCTGGCCATCGGCGGCCTGCCGCACGATCCATTTCTCCTGGGCGATGGGGTAGACGATGCGCAGGCGATGGTGCTCCACCAGGGCGGCCAGTTTGCGCCTGATGGCGGAAAAGTGGCGGGTCTGAATTTCGATCAGGAGGTCGCCGCGCACGATGTCCACGACGAAGCCATCCACATGCACCTCGAACTGGTCGCCGGGCCGGGCGTACCAGGCTTTCAGCGCGGCGTGGAGGGGTTTCTCGTTCAGCGTGCCAATGGGATGCGATTCAGTCACAGTGCAGTCTCTTGGGGTAGCTGGTCTACGCGAACGCAGACGAACGCAGATGGCCGGTGGATATAAAGCACATCCGTGTCCGGGTAGTATTGCAGGATCACGGCCTTGCTATCTGGAAAGACTGTCCCAGGGGCTGGAATTCGGCGACTTCCTGGCGCTCCAATTTGGCGCGGATTTGCTCAAATTGCCCGACTGTTTGGGTAGAGTACAACCGTTCGCCGCATTTCAGGCAGACTTCTGCGTGCACAGTCACGACGGCAACATTGACCCCGCCGCGCAGTAGTTTCTCCACGTCTTTTTCGACCATTTCGCCACCACAAACTGGGCACTTGGTAAATGGCATCATATTTACCTCCTCGTCCGCCAATCGATCCATCTATTCGGGTCGGGACGGTA
>Ga0315277_10002406_pt1 | contig 26156 bp, 19 predicted proteins | sample YL17G05_15_MG_FD_203695 | JGI IMG/M metagenome (GOLD analysis project Ga0315277, IMG submission 203695) | Sediment microbial communities from Yellowstone Lake, YNP, Wyoming, USA - YL17G05_15 | ecosystem: Environmental > Aquatic > Freshwater > Lake > Sediment | place: USA: Wyoming | collected... | reverse complement strand
GTCAATGACTTCCATCGCAGGCATATCCCGCCATCGCATCGTAATTACATCCACCCAATGACCCATTGATACGAACTGCTTTGCCAGTTGCAGGCTCATCGGCGCCGCCCCGCCGCCAACGGGCGGAAATTCATGGTTGAGCGTTAAAATTTTCATCGCTTTTGTGCCTTTTTGGCTATGACATAGAAATTGGTCTGTATCCACAGCGGCAATCGTCGAAAATCCAGCCGTTGAATCAGCTTTTGCAGCCGCGGATATTTTTCAAGCTTCTGCAGCGTAAAGGCATTAACCGTGTTCATTTTCATAAATTGCGTTTCAAAGCCGTGTTTTGATAACCGTCGCCTCAATTGGCCGGCAAAATGCAGCGACGGATGATACCGTCGCCAGCCCAGCGACCGCGTTTTAACGGTTTCGTAAATTGCATTGACAAGTTTATTGGGCGTCTGAAACAGATAATATCCATTGGGCTTAAGCACCCGATAGACTTCCGACAAATGTTTATCCGGCTCAAACAGGTGTTCCAGCACATCAAAACTCAGTATGACATCAAACGACTCGTTTTCCCACGGCAGCTGCTCGGCATTCTGCACAGACAAGTTCAAATGCGGATACTTTTCCCTTGCCCGCCCAATCGCCACTTCTGATACGTCGCATCCGACAATATCATCGCCTTTTTGATATAACGCGTCGGTTAATGTTGCCGTGCCACAGCCGAGTTCGACGATTTTCATTCCAGGCCGCAATAATCCCGTCTGTTCGAGAAACCGCAGGTTGACTTCGATATTGCCCAGTTCTTCCCGTCCGGAGCGCAGCGCCCAGTCCCAGCTTTGGTCGTTCAATTCCTGCTGTTGGCGATGTGAAAGTTTCATTGCGATTCCGTCGCGGCCTTTCGCACAAACAGGACATGCGGGCCGAACATCTGTACAACCTCATAATTTTGCATCACGTAATCCCGAAACGGTTTCATCGCCTCAAACCGCTGTGCTTCGAGCGGCGAGACCTGCTTTGTCAGAAAAGCGGCGTAGTCTTTTTCAAACTGTTCGACGATTTGCGGATTCGCAGGCAGGAAGCCCTGCATTCGCCATTTCCATTCTTTCGGGACGTAGGGCCATAATTCCAGCGGCGGTACGTTCCACGGAAATTCTCTCTTGCGGCTGTCGGCGATAAACAACGGCGGATGCTGCGCAAACGTCTCCAGCAACGCCCGCGTCTCGATTCCAAGCCAGGCCGGCGAGAAAATATGCATATTCCCTTCAAACGCCCGGGGGGACGAGCTGATTCGCTGCGCCCTGACATAAATACCCGGATACCATCCCCAGACATAAATCCGGTCTTCGGGACTGGAATGTGTTCGGATGTAGTCGCCCAGTTGTTCCCACGGTCCGACTTCCTTTCCCCTCAGCCTGGCCCAGGTCGAGGTCCACGTTTGCGCATAACCCCGGCTGCGCTGATCATACGCCTGACCCGAAAAAGGGCTGTGCGTAATCCCTGCGAAAATCGGCCAAACCATTCCCATCATCACCAGCAATGCCACCGGTGAAAGTATCCTGCCGGCTACACTGCGGGCCGGAGAAAAACGCTCCATAAATCGCCAGATGCCAAAACCGGCCAGCATTGCCGCCGAGGCGCACATCGGCAGATAATACTGCTCGTAGGACCGCGGACTGACCCAAATCATCCCCATATCAAAAGCCCACCACATCGCCAAGAACATCGCCATCCAGTCCTGCGATTCCAGCGTATGGATTTTTTTGACGGTCCGAAGAATCACTCTGAATAAAACGACCAGAATGGAAGTTATTGCCAGCACAATCGGCAGCTTCAGCACGGCGTAATACCGCAGGACAATCGGCATCTGCTGCGAAAAACCCATCAGAGCGCGACTGCAGGTGATATAGAAGTCATCCGCACCCAGCGACGCCCAGAATTGATGCGCCACCGCAGAAAGTCTCCAATAGGCCTGCTGCGGCAGGCTGAAAAACAGCGTGGCATACAGATAACTCCTTATGTCTTCGTTCATTGCGCCCGGCTGAAGGCGTACGATAACCATACCAATAACGTACATCAGCACGATTGCCGCAATGCTGGTTTTCCAGTAGATGGAATGCACCGTTTTCAATCGGGCAATGAGACGATAACGTTTACTCGCCTCCACTATTCCTATTATCGCGTAGCCGAGGACAGCAACAGTAAAGACCAGTTTTATCAGTAATATCGGAAATGTACCGAGAAGAGCGCTGTTTTTCAGATGGAAGAATAATAACAAGGGGCTGATTCCCACGATTGCGCCGCCGGACAGAAAAAGAAGACGATTTAAAAAAAGTTTCCAGCTCCGCTGTCCGAATAAGAACATTAGCAATATTAACAATCCTGTCGCCGCCAGGACGGAAAGTCCCGTGGGCTTGAAATAGTACGGCCAGAGCACAGAAGCCCCCGCCACCGCCCACAGCCACTCTCTTTGCGTTCGTATCGCCAGCATCAGAAAACAGGCTGTGAACACCATAAAGGCGATCATAAATTGTTCTTTGACGTTGCCGAATTTGGCGATGACCGGCGCGGAAAGATAAATGGACGCGACCGCTGTACCAATAACCGCCGCGGTTTTGCCAAAACAATTCCGGATGGTATAAAACATCAGCCCCAGCGCCGCCAGTTGTAAAATCGTCTGAACGAGTTTCGGCCCCAGCTCGCTGAAGCCGCCCATTGCCACACCGAGATAATTCATTAAAAACGTCGCCGGCTGCGCGGAAATAAATTCGTCTTGCCAAAGTCTGGCTCCCTGCAGAACGTGCCAGGCCGAATAGGCATAGGCTCCGCCATCAAACGGGTCCGGCTGACTAAACTCAAAAAACTTGCCCAGCGCAAAGGGAACGCCGGCTAAAATCAAAACCGCCAGAAATTCAACCATCCAGACCGGACGGAAAACAGCGAGCCGGGGTAAAGAAACCGGAGTTACGGGTTGTCTTGCTCTGCGCCGACGCATGAATGTCCCTGTGATTGATATTCGATTGTACGAAGTTTTAACAAAAAAATGAGTTCCGGATTTCCTGTCTTTACCGAGACAATATCAATTTTGCCTTTTCACGTTTGCCTTTCTTCCGTGCCTTCTTTCCGGTTCGCGGGTTCATAAATTTTTTCAATCACATAAATCGGTCGGTCCTGCGACTCGTGATAGGTTCGCACCAGAATCTCCGCCAGCAGCCCCATCAGCACAAACTGCACCGCCGTGGTCATCAGAATCAGCGATATAATCAGCAGCGGGTTGCGATTCATTGGCAGCGACGGCATACGAAGAAATTTATAATACAACACCGCCATGCCGCTGAGGAATGAGCCGAGGAGGCAAATTCCTCCTAATCCGCCAAAGACATAAATCGGCTTGGTGGAAAACGAGGAAAGAAATTTAATCGTAATCAGATCGAGGATGACCTTGAACATTCGGCTCAGTCCGTATTTGGTTTTTCCGCGGATTCTGGGTCGGTGGTTGACTTCCATCTCCGTAATTTTTTCGCCGCTCCAGCTTGCCAGCGCCGGAATAAAACGGTGCATTTCCCCGTACAGCCGAATTGGTGCCAGGGATTCGGCCCGATACGCTTTAAGTGTACAGCCGTAGTCATGCAGCCGCACGCCGGTAATCCGGCCAATCAGCCAGTTAGCCAAACGGGAAGGCCATGTGCGAGTGACAGGGTTATCCCGTCGGTTTTTCCGCCAGCCGCTGACAATATCGTATCCCTTCTGGAGTTTTTCCACCAGCCGGGGGATATCCGCCGGGTCATTTTGACCATCGCCGTCGAGCGGCACAATAATTTGCCCTCTGGCGTAGTGAAAGCCGGCACTTAACGCCGCGGTCTGTCCGAAATTCCGCCGAAGACGAATCAGCCTCGTATGTGAATCATTCCGAACAATCTCCACCAGACAATCCGTACTATCATCCGTGCTGCCGTCATCCACATAGATCACTTCATAGTCGAACCGTCCCTGGAGCGCCCGCGTAATTTCCTCGTGCAGCGAAGGAAGATTTTCCACCTCGTTGAACACGGGAATGACAACAGATAGCGTGAACTCACCTGATTCAGGCATATATTTTTTTCTCCGTTGAAAAAAACCATCGTATCTTATTTTATTTTACCGGCGTATGAGGTTTTTGTAAAGTCATATCCGTTTTTGAGCCGAAAACACAGTTGTTTTTCAACCGCAATATGGTACACTGTCTCAGGATAGTCTGGCGACTAAAAGAACAGATAAAACAGATGTTTTTGTGAGGATTTTCGCAATGAAGACGGCATTTCAAATGGTATTGGGAATTGTTGTTGTATGGGCGATTGTTTTTGCAACCGGCTGTCAAAAGGAATCGAACCTGTCCGCAACTCCGGCAGTTCAGGTTGAAAAGAAATTGCCCCCCTCTCAAACTCCCCCGGCATCGCAATCCCCAGCTCCGCCGTCAAAACCACCTCAAGCCGTCAAACAGCCCGCAAAGTCCATTGAAAAGGCACCCTCTATCAAAATCGAAAAATCCGAGCACGATTTTGGTACGATTGGCCCGGGTACGTTTAATGAATGTCAATTCAAGTTCTCTAACATCGGCAAAGGCGAGCTGAAGATTGACTCCATTCAGAGCAGCTGTGGCTGCACCGTGCCGGAGTTAACCAAAAAGGAATATGCCCCTGGTGAATCGGGGGCAATTGACGTGATGTTCCATGCACCGGGATACGCCGGACTTACCACAAAACATCTTTACGTCATCAGCAATGATCCGGTTATTCCGCGCGCGGAATTGGCGATTAAGGCGGTGGTGGAAGTTAAGGTCGTTGTAGATCCCAATAGGCTGGAACTGGCAATTAACAAAGAAAACGGCGGAATGATTCCCCTGAAAGTAAAAAGCATCGATAATGTGCCGTTTGCAATCACCAGCTTTACCGCCACTGGTCAGTCAATAACTCTGGAGTTCGACCCGAAGGAAAAAAGGGTTGAACATGTCCTGAATCCAAAAGTGAACATGAGCAAAATCCAGGAAATCAACGCCGGAACTATCCAGATCGGCATTGATCATCCACAGGCCAAGGAAGTAGTCGTATCTTACAGCGTCCAGCCGATGTTTGAGTTGCGTCCGTCGCGAATTATCCTGCAAAATGCAGAGCCGGGTTCCGTGACCAAACGAGAGGTCTGGGTCGTCAATAATTATGGCCAATCCTTTGAAATCGAATCCATCACCTCCCGCAACGGTTATATGAAAGTGATCAACCAGAAAAAAGAAGGTCATAATATCGGGCTGGATATAGAAATCACGCCTCCCAGCCAGCAAGGGCCGATGCGACGGTATATTGCCGATGAGTTGAGCGTCAAAATTAAGAACGGCCCATCGCTGACAATCCGATGCAGCGGATGGCTTAGACTCGGATAGGCTGGAAAAGCTGGTTTTCTACAGGACATTGAAAGAAAAACCAAGTTCTGGGCTTTCCCCAAAGGAACTTTTTTTCAACCGGACTGTCTAACCAGACATCAAAATTGCCTCATTTTAAAGCTTTTGATTTTAAACTTTGCTATGGTACGAACACTACGCATTACAAGTATGGTTTCAGTTATCGCGGCAGGAGCCGGTGTGATTTTCGTGCTGGTGTTCGGCTTTAAGCCCAATGCCGAGATTAAGGCCTTTTTGTCTGAGCCTTCCCTCGTGGAACAACTGAAAGAAAAGGCCGGCACAATCCTTCAAAAAGAGGACAAAATTTCTCCTTTGGTGATGCAGGCTAAGGCGTTCGCGCTGCGGATTGATCCGCCGCCTCCGCCGCCACCCCCCCCTCCTCCGCCGAGTCAGAAACCGTCTGAACCGGTTCAGGTGGCCACACAGGTAGTTGCTCCACCGAAGGTCTCCGTTAAGTTTGACCTGGCCGGTACGGCAAGGTACAAAGATTATCCCAAAAAATCCATGGCGTTACTGAATCTGGTTTCAGAAGGTTATAAATGGTACCGACAGGGCGAAAAAATCGGCCGCTTGACCCTTCAGGAAATTAAAGACGGAAGCGTGGTGGTCTATCAGGACGGCAAATACGATACGGAATTGTTTATTCCGCCTCCGCAAAGTCCAATAAAATCGCTGTTGAAGTCCGATCAGCTCCGTCCAGCTTCCCCCAGAGGGCCTTCCTCGACTACCGCCACTCTATCAGTTGCTCCTGCTACAACGGCTGCTCCTGTTCCTGTTGCAGCGACGGTTACTCCAGCCACAACCGCCGTTCAGGCAGCAACGGCGGCAGTCGTTCAACCGCCGAGCGGGCAAAACACAGCCGCCGCCACCGCCAAAATCGCCAAGTCTTCTTCGACCGAACAACCCGTCAGGCAACAGGAATCGACCGGTGCGGTCCGAATTCCTCGAAGCTCAGGGACTCCACCGGTTTCCACACCACCGACGGTTCGCCCCCCTCGCCAGCCGGAGCCGGAACCCTCACCAGAGGAGCAAAAACGCTCTCTCGAGGATAGCATTGGAAGCATTAAGGAAATTATGACCCACCCCACCGAAGGCGTTTCGCAGACCCAGTGGCAGAAGGAACTTGAGAATTGGAAAGAACTTCTGGAAGTACTGGAAAAAGAAAAACAAAACCTCGGACAACAAGACTCCGGCAATAAAACGCAAACTTCTCCGGAAAAGAAGGATTCCAGTAAAAAATAGTTTATATACGGCACGCGGTACGGTAAAAAATAACCCCTTGTCGGCGATAAAATAAACCTCAATAAGTCCCATATAAACAGACAGGTTTGCAGTGCGGTTAAAAACAACAAAGAGAAATTAAAAACCTGCCAAAAACGTATGGAAACGGTCAGGAAAAGCCGGAACCAACCGGCTTGCTCTTTGTCTATAACAACAGCAGGGAATAGAGGTTGCGGTAAAATCGGACAATAAAAGACCGGTTCAAGGTTTTAATCTATGAATTATTCGTCTATGGAGCGGTGTATGTTCTCGTCAGGCATCCGACAAAAGCAAGGGATACAGATTCCTTTTGCACTCATTTTAACAGCGGTTTTTGTGGGGAGCTTTGTTCTGATATCTCCATCGGACGGTTTTTCCGTGTCCGCCTTGCGGAGTCGGGTGTATGGTTTTCGCAACACGGATAATAAACAGGCGGTGCAACTGGCCGGTCAACTCGGCATCAAGGTGACTATCGACACACACTCCTCTTCGGTCGTGGTCCTGACCGGCGACGATCCTCTGGAACTGACAAGAGCATATTCGCTGATGGAAATCACCGACCGAAAAGAGCCGGTGAGCATGAAGGTTTTCGGTTCGGTCCCCGACAGCAAAGCCGAAGAAACCGTCAAGCAGCTTCACGACCAGCTTAAAAATCTCAATCTCGGTACACTCCTGGATCCGCCGGCTAAAGTCGTCGCCAATCCATCGATCGTGGACATCTATCAGGGCGAATTAATTGCTATTGCCTCCGCGGCGGAAATGGAAAAAATCGAAAAGGCATATAAGGCCTGGCAGGACAAACAAAAATCGCAGCGTCCCAAAACCTCCGAGCCAAATACGGCAAATCCAATTCAACTGAGTTCGTCGAAGTCAGTCGAACCGAATGCCCCTGCTTCTCAATCCCCTGCTGCGGAACCGAATACACCGCAGCCTGCGCCGACACCTGCACCACAACCCATAAAGCAAACGTCCACCGAGCCGAACAAACCGGCCCGGCAGGAACAACCGGCACCGCAACCTGCCGCCGCTCCCACCCAACAAAAAGCCATTGAACCTAACCAAGCCAAGCCGGAAGAACCGCAGACACAAGAGGATTTTATGAGTAATGAATTGCTCAAGACCCTTGCCTCTGAGGAGATAAAAACACAAAGGGACAAAACAACACCCTCGATGGATAAGCCCGCTTTGCCCGGCACCGCCAAAACCGGAATGGCCGAAGCCCCTGTACGTATGCCAAAAACCAAAATCGCTGACACGACGGACACGAATACGATTCAGCCGCCGACGCAGGAAATCACAGACGCCGAGTTCAAAAAAATCGTCGGGCAGCTAATGAAACAATCCCAAGAGGAAGAAAAGAAGGCTCAAGGCGAACAAACTACCGCCAGGGAACAAAAGGCTTTGCAGGAACAGGCCGGCGAGGCGAAGGAAAAGAAAGCGGAGCAGACCCCTGCAAGCTCAGGTCAGGCTGCCGCCGCAGCCCCGCCCCCCGTCCAAAAATCTCAGCAGCTCGAAACGAAGGCCGAAAAACCTGTCGAGCCTCAAATCGAATCAAAACCGGAAAAGACCGCAAAAACAGAAACCGCCCCTAAAACCAAAACGGAAAGCGAACCGTCCGCCGCCGAACAAAAAGTCAAAACCACCGGCGCCGAACCTGCCATTCCCAAAGGAGAGGAAGAACTGGAACTGACCATTACGCTGCCGGAGAAAGTGGAAATCAAACAACTGATCGAATTGGTGGGCAAACAGCTCGGCCTCAATTACATGTACGATGAGACTAAAGTGCGCGGCGAGGTGATGCTCAAGATTCACGACGGAAAAATCAAGGTCAAGGACTGCTATGCGCTGCTGGAGTCCGTGCTGCGGTACAAAGGATTCGTGATGACGCGGCGGGGCAGCCTCGTAACCATTGTACCCTCAACCGAAGTGAACGCCAGCGACCCCAAAATCCACATCGGCGGCCAGCAAATTGAGGCCGGCGACGTGATTGTTAACGGTGTTTTTACGCTCAAATATGTTAATTACAACAACGCCCAGGGTATTCTGCGTTCGCTGGCGCTGGGAACCAACATCATTCCGATTGTCGAGACCAATACGCTGATTGTGACGGATTATTCCTACCGGATGAGCAAAATTGAGGAGGTGCTTCGAATCATCGATGTGCCGGGCGCCGCAAAAATATTCACCCATCGTCCGCTTCAATATATGCAGGCCTCCGTACTGATTCCGCGGCTGCAAACACTGGCGGCGCAACTGGGAAACCTGTCCATCACAGTCGGCACTTCTGCCTCTTCGGCGGCTGTACCGAGTGCCCCGGTGCGTATTGACCCGCGCACCGGCCAGCCGGCGCCGGGCGGCCCTGCGCAGATGCAACCGCCGTCTTCCGCCGCCGGTGCGCAGCAGGCCGTCTATCTGGATGCCGACGAACGCACCAACCGCGTTTTGATAATCGGCACAGAAGAGCAATTGAAAACGGTCAACAGCCTCATCGACAGTCTCGACGTCAGACAATACAACCTGCGGTACGTCAAGGAATACGAGATTAAATATGTTGACGCCTCGGAAGTAATCGATGTGCTGAATGGGTTGGGCCTGGCCAAGGTGACCGCAGCGAAAAGCACGGATTCGTCCACTCGAGCCGCTACTCCGCAGGTGCCGGGGGGTGCGGCACGTCCCGGAATGCCGCAGCCGGCAGTATCACGGCAGGCCGCCGGCACAACGGAGGGTGCTGACCAGCCGTTTATTTCCATTCGGCCCAATACTAATTCGCTGCTGGTCAACGCCACCGGCGAACAACACGAGGATATTGAGCTGGTCATTAAACATATCGACGTGGAGCAGAAAGACCAGCGGACGATCGAGGAATATGAAATCCAGAATGTTGACGCCAGGGAGATCGTCCAGACCCTCGGCGACCTGGCGATTATCTCCAAACAGTCCGTCTCGAATATCACCTCGTCCAAAGGCTCGATGTATGGAAGTTCCTCCGGTTCCGGTTTCGGTACGACACGGACAAGCGGGATGATGAACCGGGCGACGGGAATGCCGATGGATCAGAGTATGGGTATGCCCGAACAGTCCGCCATTATGAGTCTGCCGACCGCCGAAGGCGGAACTGTCAGGGAACTGATTACGACCGAACCGCAGATTTCGATTCTCGAATCGACTAATTCGCTGTTGATCTACGCCACCCCGCGACAGCACGCCTCGGTGGCCTTGGTTATCGCTCACGTGGACCGCGAAGTGGACAGAGCTACGGCGCCTTATGTGGTTTATCCGCTGGAAAACCAGGACCCGGAGGAACTGGCCCAGACACTCATGGATTTAGTTGAAGGCACGATGAAAAAGGCCGCTGCCGGAATGCCCAGTTCTCCGGGTGCTAAAATTCAGACCGAGACGGCTCAAACCGCCAATCTGCCCAAAAAAGAAGAGGAAATCATTCGCATTATCCCCGACAAGAAATCCTATTCGCTGATTGTGTATGCCAATAAAAAGAATCAGCAATGGGTCGCCACGCTGATTAAACAGCTCGACCAGTACCGTCCACAGGTACTGCTTGGTTGTACGCTGGTGGAGATTACAAAAGATGATCAATTTACATTTGACCTTGATTTGATCTCTCGTAAAGGCGGTTTCCCGCCCGGCGGAACCATGACCAATACCAATATAACAGCGATTCAAAGCCCGTTCCCTGCCAATATTTCTCTTGAAGGATCGGTCAATAAAGGTACCGGAGTGGCCTTTTATGCGGACGACCATATACAAGCCTTGTTGAACTTAATGGACAAAAATAATTATGGGCGCGTTCTGGCCAGACCTTCGCTGCTGGTTAAAGACAACGAACAAGGAGTTATCAAGGCGGAGAAAACGATCTATGTCGCCGAGGAGAAGACGGTATATCAAACGCCGGATCAGGGACAGGCTATACAGACCACTGATGTTCAGTTTAAGAATTACAATTCGGATATCACCCTGACAATCACACCTCATATTACTTCGGAGAAAATACTTCAGCTTGAGATAGTGTTAAATCGAACCGATTTTGATTTATCCAGCGGCAAAACAGTGACAGTCGGCACCAAAACAATTCCAAAACCTTATGACCAGATTACCAGTAACGTTGACACCTGGTCCATTATTCCCGATGGCGCAACAATTATTCTGGGCGGGATTGAGACAATCAATCAAGGCAAGACAAATACTAAAGTACCCATTCTCGGCGACTTGCCGCTTATCGGATTACTATTCCGAGGGATCGATCAAACCGATAAACAGTCCAAGTTATACGTATTTGTCAAGGCCAACATTATCAAACCCGCCGACGTGTTGACCGGCCAGTCTGACATTGAACGGATTTCACGGAAAAAACGACAGACCTTTGAGCGCGAAGAAGCCAAATTTCAGAGACTTCAAAGCCTGCCGGGAGTAAAGCCAAATCCGATGGATCCGGAAAAAATTCTGGAAGAAGACGAGTATATTGAAGAACTGAAAAAACGCCAAGCCGAAAGCAATGTTGTGACAGTACCCATAAATTAGTATGAAAGACTTGCTGATTCAAACCGCGCAGCGCACCGGCGTGATTGACGCCGAGGCGCTGAAGCGCTATTTTGATGAATATGCCGACGACCATCGGCGTATCGACCAGCTTTTGCTGGCGGCGCCGAACTTCACCGAAGATGTGGTGCTTAAATTGTTCGCCGCGGCGCTGGGGATGGAGTATCTCGACGAAATCCGCGCAGGCGAAGTGCCGAAATCTTTTATCGAAGCTGTGCCAGCCACCTACGCCCAGCATCATTACCTCATCGGCCTGGAACGCCCGCAGGACAACGGCCGATTGACCATTGCAGTTGCCGCACCGCTGTCCACGGCGGTGATTGACAATGTCTCCAAAATGCTGACCCGGCCCGTCCGCACGGCGCTGGCGACGCGTGCCGCCATTACCGCCGCCATCGACGTCGCTTATGAGCAGAAAAGCACCGTGATTGAAGAAGTTACCGAGGAACTTGATCAGCAGAACCTCGAACAGCTCGTCGATGAAGTGGAAAGCAGCGACGACCTGCTGGACGTGGTCAATCGTCCACCGGTCATCCGGCTGGTCAATGACGTCCTTTTTCGCGCGCTGCAAATGCGAGCCAGCGATATTCACATTCACCCTTATGAAACCAAAATTCAGGTGCGCTACCGGGTGGACGGCATTTTGTACGACACGCTGGCGCTCAATCGCAACGTGCTGTCGTTAATTATCTCGCGTATTAAAGTAATGGCCGGGATGGACATCGCCGAACGCCGAATGCCCCAGGATGGGCGTTGCAGTGTTCGCATCGGCCAGCGCGAAATTGACCTGCGCGTCAGCACCGTTCCCACCAGCTACGGCGAGCGGGCCGTATTGCGTATCCTCGATAAAAGCACGGGACTTTTAACGCTCGAGGAGTTGGGCTTCTTTGAGAAGGAACGGCAGGTATTTGACAAGATGATCAATCACTCTCACGGCGTGATTTTCGTCACCGGGCCGACGGGCAGCGGAAAAAGCACCACCTTATACGCCTGCCTGAACCGCATTGACTCGAGAGAAAAAAATGTAATGACGGTGGAAGACCCCATCGAATATCAGCTCGAGGGCATCAGTCAGATGCAAGTGTCCAGCAAAAAAGGAATGACGTTTGTCAATTCGCTGCGACATATTCTGCGTCAGGACCCCGACGTAATTATGGTCGGCGAAGTCCGCGACCGCGAAACCGCCGCGATGGCGATTCAATCATCGCTGACCGGCCATCTGGTCTTTTCGACGCTGCACACCAACGACGCCGCCGGCGCCATCAGCCGATTACTCGACTTTGGCGTCGAGCCGTATTTAGTCAGCTCGTCGCTGATTTGCGTACTGGCTCAGCGGCTGGTGCGAAAAATCTGCCCGGACTGCAAGCAGGTCTATGAACCGCTGCCGCACGAACTGCGGGAGCTGGGTATTGCCGAGGATATCCGGAACACAAAATTTTATACAGGCTCCGGTTGTGCCAAGTGTTTTGAAACCGGTTACCGCGGCCGAACAGGCATTTATGAGTTGATGGTCATTACCGAGGAGATTCGTGAAATGGTCTATCAGCGGCAAACCGCCGGGACGATTAAGAAAAAGGCGCTGGAGCAGGGTATGCAAACACTGCGAATGGATGGCACCCGCAAGGTCCTCGACGGAACGACAGCCATCGCCGAAGTGCTGCGCGTCACGCAAGCGGATTCGGGATAAAATCTTATGCCTCGTTTCTCATACACCGCCATTACTTCCGCTAAAAAGTCCGAGCGCGGCATCCTGACCGCAGAAAGCGCGTTCGCGGCCCGAAAGCATCTGCGCAGCAAAGGGCTGCATCCAACCGACATCCGCGAAATCGCCGCCACGGGGGGCAAACGACGTTTCGCGTTGTTCAGCAAAAGCGCCCGGGGGGCGGTCACGGCCTTTACCAAGGAACTTTCGACGATGTTGGCGGCCGGGATTAAGCTGACCGACGCCTTAACGGTGCTGATTACGCAGGTCAGCGACGCCGGGCTTCGCATCGCCATCACCGACATTCGCGACCGCGTAGTCACCGGCGAATCGTTCGCCGAGACGCTCACTGAGTATGGCCAGTATTTTGACGTGATTTACATCAGTATGATGCGTGTCGGCGAAGTTACGGGGACCCTCGATAAGAGTCTGGCGGCGGTGTCAACGTTTATGGAAAAACGTCAGCGGCTTGAAGCCAAGATGACTACCGTGATGATTTACCCGGCAATGTTGATTGTCGGCTCGATTGCCGCGGTATTGGTGATTACCATTAAGGTTATTCCCGTCATCGCCGAACAGATCACCAAGACCGGCCAGGAATTACCGTGGATTACCAGGATGCTGGTTGTCACGGCGGACGTATTAACCAGTTGGTGGGTCATACCTATTATTGCGGCCCTGTTCGTTATGGGCTGGGGATATAAAAAACTGATGAAGACAAAAAAAGGCGCCTACTGGCGGGACAGGATTCTGTTGAGTCTGCCCGGCATTGGACCGTTAATTAAGCAGCGGATTGTCTCGCGGTTTTCCTCAACGCTGGCGACGCTGTTGGGAGCCGGGCTCTCGATGGCCGAATCGCTGCGCGTCGTTTCCCAGGTCATGGGCAATGTGATTATGAACGAGGCCGTCAAACAGGCTCGCGACCGTATTTTGGCCGGTGCCGACATCGCTACGCCTTTGCGCGACAGTGGTATTATCAACCCGTCGATCGCCCACATGGTGGCTGTCGGCGAAAAAAGCGGCGAACTGGAGCAGATGCTCAAGGTCATCAGCGAAAATCTCGACGCATCCAGCGATCTGGTAACTGAACGTCTCAGCGCCGCTATTGAGCCGGTGATTATCGTAATCATGGCCTTAATCATCGGTATTATCGCTTATGCGACGATGATACCGCTGATAAAATTTTCCGCAGGACAGTTTTAAAATTGTAAAATGATAATTGAGAATTGTAAAATAAACCGATACATCTTGTTTCCTTTATTTTACAATTGACAATTTGCAATTTACAATTCTTTGCAAAAACAAATACAGAACTGAATTTACAATAAAGAGGTGTTTATGAAAACAAAAAAGACACAACAGATTTGTCGCGGCTTTACGCTGGTGGAAATAATGGCCGTGATTATCATCATCGGCCTTTTGGCCGCCATTGCCGCCAAGAACTTCCTCGGCCAGACGGAAAAGGCCCGTGTGATCACCACCAAGGCCACCCTGAAAACGCTGCACGAATCGGTCAACATGTTCAAGATGGACACGGGACGCTACCCGACCGAGGAAGAGGGCCTTAATGCTCTGATCGAAAAGCCCACGGATGTGGAAGGCTGGACCCCCAGCGGTTATCTGGAGGGAACAAAAATCCCCAAAGACGCCTGGAAGCATGAGTTCGTGTATCAGTTGAACCCTGAAAGCGGCAAGCCCTTTGTGGTGATTAGTTATGGCGCCGATGGCAAAGAGGGTGGCGAAGGCTATGACGCCGACCAGTACAGTACGGACATTGAGTAAGCCGACCCGCCGGTCGGCTTTTATGCTGGTCGAGATGCTCCTGGTTCTGGGCATCATCGCGTTCCTGACTTCCATTGCGATGCTGAGCTTCTCGGCGGTTTCCGGCAAAAGTTATTTCCAGCGCAAAGCCCAGAATCTGGTCAATGCCTTCCAATCGGCGTGGAATACCGCCCAGCAAAGCGACCGCCGCTACGCCATTGTGTTGAGTTTTACCGAAAAAACATGGGTTTTACGGCAGTTCGCTCAATTGGACTTTGAGGGGATTCCGGAAGACCAGGCTATTATTAAAACCGGCACCTTCGACGACCGCTTCCAATTGGATTATGTGCTGTATGACGACGGCGATGATACGCGTACGCCGCGGGAAGGGGAGCGGGTAACCGCCGCCACCTTTTTCGCGGGCCACGGCGGCTGGCAATTCGGCGGAAAAATCGTCTTGTGGGATGAGGACGGCAATCCATGGTCGATTGTCGTTTATCGCATTGGAAAACCCGTCGAATTGCTGCCCGGCGACGTGGCCGTCCTGATCCCGCAGGAACCAAGATTTATGCCTTTTTAAGAAATCCGAAATTCGAATGTCAAAATTCAAAACAAGTTCACCGCCTGTGAAATCGAAAATCAAAAAACTTGTTCCAAGCTTGCCGAAGGATCGAAAATCAAAAATAAAAAACGGCTTCACGCTGATTGAGGTCGTTGCCGCCCTGCTGATTTTGTCGATGATTCTGGCCTCGGTGATGGTGGTGGTGAGCCATATCAGCGACGGGATGATTGACTTTCGGTCCGAAACGCAGGCCTTCGCCGTCGCCCGCCAGAATATGGAAAAGCTCCTTTCTTCTCCCACGGTTTCCGACAAGTCCGAATACGGCATCCTCGAAACCAACCCCGATATCAACTGGCAGACCGCGGTTGAGCCATTTTATGAACCCACCAGCAAGCGGATGTGGATTCGCGGCGTCTGCACCGCAGCCTACACCGACAGCAAAGGACAGCGAAAAACCATTGAGCTGACCTGCTGGCTGACGGGTCTGACTGCGCAGCAGATTCGACAGATTCTCGATCAGCAGAAACGCACTGAAAAATGGATGGAGCAATTTTCTCAGACCGACTATGGCCAGCAAGTCACCGAACAGCGCAAAATCAATCTGGCGTTTCTCAAGTATAAGGGGCTTGACGTGCAGGGATATCAGAATTTCATCGAGCAGATTGAGCGGCGAAGAATAGACCATATCGCCGAGTATGGTTTTGGGGAGGGGTACGAGGACTTCGCGGCGCAATTAGTTGAGGATGAAACTGATTTTCTGTACCGGCTCGGCATTAATTACGACGAATACGTGAACTTTTATGAAACATACGATCCGGAGGTGGATTATAATACAATCCGGGAGAATAAGGAACAACAACAAAAGGCCTCGCAAAGCAGCAGTACCACCCAACCTGCGGGTTCTTCTGAAAACCAGTCCGAAAGTCAGCCTAAAAACCAGGTGGACACTAAAGATATCCAGTTGCCTGATGATCTCCCGGCGGATTTTCTGAAACAACTGCAGGATGGTTCTTGATATCGTTTTGAGGTCTGGAACATCGGAATAGCTGGAAATGAGTTTGGAGTTTGGAATTTGAAATTTGGAATTCTCCATTCCTGTAAATGTAAGGCTCGGGGATTCTCGCTCATTGAGATCCTGACGGTGCTGACTTTGTCGGCGATGATTTTGATCGCGACAATTTTAATTTACAACCGCGTGCGCAACAGCGCCGCAGCCATTACCGCCCGACTGGACAAACAAGGACTTCCCGACGAAATTCTGCAGAAAATCGCCGAGGATATCGACCGTCTGGCCTCGCCGGGTTTTGATGCGACCGTTTCGATTCGCAATAAAAGCGACACCGGTTACGACTCCGCCCAGTTAATCATTGAAAGTCGCTACTACGGCAACAGCGAACCGCCGCAAGCAAATATCTATGAGCGAGTGGTCTGGCAAAGTATGTATGATCCCCTACTCGGCCAAATGATTCTCTACCGCAGTCATGGCGGATTGAATCTCGAAGACAAAATTGTGGATAACGTCCGCAGCGGCGAAGACAAACCGGAACTATTTGTGCCGGTCTGTCCGGGGCTGACGTATTTCGGCGTTTTCGCGCTGACCGATGCCAACGAGCCTGCGCCCCTGTGGCAGAAGCAGACGATGCCTTACGGGATTCTGCTGGGATTGTCTCTGGAGCCGATGGTACAGTTGGCAGACGGTTCTTTCGTGCTGCCCGAAGAAAATATCGTTTATCGGGCTGTTGCCGTGGACCGTACCCGGTCGATTTCTTACAAGTTTACACCGAAACTGCTCGATCAGAACGAACCCAACAGTCCGGGGAAAAACGAACTGAACGAGGCGGAATCTTCCGCCGGCAAAATGCCAACAGACGCACAATCCGGTCGAAGTGGGAATACGAAGCCGTCCACGACAGGCTCGTCTCGCACCGGCAGAACGCAAACGAATCCTAATACATCGCAGAGACTCAATGAAAGAACGCGACCACAAACAACAAGGTCCCGCTGATCGGCGGCGAGGCGTGGCACTGGCGATTACGCTGATGATGCTGGTAGTACTGGGCGTTGTCACTGCGGCGCTGGCCGTGCGCGTCGCCCAGGTCCGCCAGCGGCAACAGTATATTATGGACTATCAGAAAGCCCGCTATGGGCTGGACTCGGCGATGAAATATGCCCTGACTGTGCTGCCGGAAAAGAAATTTACGCTTGTCCAGCGAAAAGATGCGCCGGACTTTTCCGACCTGTTCTGGCTCAGTCGGGAGCAATATCTGCGCTATCTGGATGCCTGGGCCGCCGACGCCGAGCCTGAGCAGCTTCAAAAATACCTCAAAAAATCGGAAACCCAAAAGTCCGATAACCTTTCAAAAGAAAACTCACAGTCGCTGTTTGGACAACTGCTTTCCAAATTTATGGGACAGGACGAGAAAAAGAATGAACCGAATGATTTGAATAATCTCGACCCCAATGCACCGCCGGAATATGTCGATCCTAATCAGATTGTGGTTCCCGGCCCGTATGGACCCCAATGGCCTAATGTGATTGAGCCGATCAAGCTGGAAATCGGTGAGTGTGAAGTTGCTGTTGCCGTCGAAGACGAGAACGCCAAGATGCCCTTAAGCTGGCTGGTGACCAGCAATCTGGAATCCAACAAGCAGGCCAAAGTCGCGCTGCAGACTTTTGCTGAATGGATGGCGGTGGATGAGGAAACCGTGGCTTCGCTGGCAAAAGAACTGGAGGAGTTAAGCAAACACAAGCTGTTTAAGATGGGTTATTCGACCATTCTGCTTCCGGTTGATGCGTCGCCGTCTCCCGACTCATCCGCGCAGCAACAGCAGCAGCCGCAACAGCCGAATCGTCGCCGCTCGATTACCAACCAGGCCAGTACTCGTCGCCGCGCCGCTGCTCAACAGCCCACCCAGCCGCAGACGCAGCCTCAGAAAAAAGCCCGTCCGGAAGTGGCGCACGCCGCGGATTTTGCCAAATTATTTCACAGTTCCCTGCTGAATACTGAACCGCTGGCCGTGCCGCGTTCGGAAATGGCTTTTGAGGACGAAAGCCCGATGAAATATCTTGCTCTCTGGGGCAGCCAGCGGGTAAATATAAACACCGCTCCCCGGCAGGTACTCGAGGCGGCTTTCACCTTCGGCGGAAAACCCGAGGAAGTCGCCGAGGCGATTATCCTGGCGCGAAAGGAAAAACCCGTTAAATCCGTGGCGGAATTGCAGAGTACGTTATCCGATTACCGTGATTCGATCCGCCAGGCTACTCCGTATATTGACGTGGAAAGCAAGTTCTTTTCGATTCGCGTGACCAGCCGTTGCGGCAGCGCCAAGGTCTCCGCCATCGCTGCCGTGATTAAGGAAGGAAAACAAATGGAACGACTGACGATCTTGTATGGTCGATAAGAAGAAAAGCGGCTGCTGTTCAGGTGGAAGACTGAAAAATTGGCAGGGAGGGTTTTTAACCTGCCGCTGCCTCGGAAAAAGATTTTCGGGTTTTAGGTTTTGCTTTTTATCCGCCTCCGGCGGATTGGCTTTTTGGTTTTAAATTTTAACTTCGAAGTGCGGGAGTTCGCAACGTGGAACAGTCAAATTATCTGGGAATGTATCTGACGTCCGAAGGGATTTACGCCGCGGTATTGTCCGACAAAGGTTATGTCGCCGGCGTACGGTGTTTTTTTGTTCCCTCGACTGCATCGGAGTCCGGCAAGTCGGCGCTGACCACCATGACCCGGCAACTGCTGCAGCAGGCCGGATGGTTCGGGGAATCCGCCGCGGCGGTTCGCAGTTCGCTGATCAATCAGTATAATTTACATTCCGAATTTGCCGACCTCCGGCAAATTGAGGGTACCATTCGGTTTGACGCTGAGGAAGCCGCCGCCACCGACGCTTCGGCTCTGGCTGTAACTTTCGAGATTACCGATTCCGGACCGGCGGGTTCGGAGGTGAACGTATATACCGCCAGCAGACAGATACTAACCGACATCCTGCTGGATTTGCAGGCCGGTGGGGTGGACCCGACGGCAATGGAACCCGACGCGGTATGTCTTGCCCGGGCGATGGAAAAACCCGGTGTTATGGACGCGGCGGGAAAAATGTTCCTGTTGGTCTTTGGACGTACCTGTTTCCTGCTGACTTCTCAGAGCGATGGTTTTGCCCCGAAGGTGCGCACCTTTTTATTGCCCGACGACCCGGATAAAACCGCCGCTTTGTCTCGACAGATTATTCTGACCGCCGCCGCCCTGCCCCCTGCCGCATCCGTCAAAACGCTTGTCCTTGTAGATTCCGCCCAAAACATTGACCCCGCTGAAATGAACAAACTAACCGGAATGCAGGTCGAACAATTGAACCTGCGGCAGCGACTGAATTTACAGATTCCGTCCGAACTGCCCGCCGAACAGGCCGGCGGTTTTCTCTTTGCCTGTGGTTCGGCAATGGCGCTGGGCGGTCGTACCCGGAGGGTCGATTTCCGCCGCGATTTTATGCCGTATCAGGGACGCCGACGTTTGCTGCGGAAAAGTCTGCGGGTCGTGAGCGTTTCCCTGACCATTCTTTTTGTGACGCTGGGGTTGTATTTTCAGACCCGTGCGATGCGGATGAAAAATTATACGTCGCAACTGCATCAGAAATTAAACACCGACTATGCCGCCGCGATGTACGGCAAACAGCTTCCATCCAGCGAATCCGTCGGCTCTCGTCTTCGCCGGGAATTGAACCGCGTCAGGCAATTGCAGCAGTACGGCCTTGACGAAGGCGCTGTCACCGCCCGCCTGACCTATATCCTCGAAGCCATCAACAGCAGTCCCAAATCCGCCAACGTGATTATCAAAACCGTCACCATTACCGACCGGACCATCTCGCTGATTGGCGATACCGACAGCCGAAAAAGTACCCGGGAATTATTCGACGCCATTAAAAAACACGGCAAGCTGGAAGTCACCGAAGAACGTTTCAACGCCGCAGGCAACCGGGACGAATTTGTTGTCTCCCTGAAAACAAAGGAAGCAAAACCATGAAGGATTATTTGAAGAATCCGGTATTTTATATGACTGTTGTGCCGATTCTGGCCGGCCTGTGGATGCTGTACGGCTTGGCTTTCGCGTATCCGGCGTCGGTGCAAAATTGGAAGGACAGCAAAGCCGAGTATGAAGAGACACAAAAAATCCTCGAGCAGATTCTGAAGATGGAACCGCAGCGATTGACCTTTCAGCGGGAAAAATCCAAAAACACCGACTTTGATTACACCAATGTCATCGACCAGTTCACCAAACAATTTGGCGTCGCGCCGGATAATTATACGCTCAACGTCCGCGGTGCAACCAAAAAAGCCGGAAAAACCGTCAAAAGCGCCGACTTGTCGATCAAAACCATTGACATTGAAAATCTCTGTAAATTTCTCTCAGGCGTCCTGGCTCGCTGGCCGGAACTGGAATGCGAGGTGCTCCGGCTCGACAAACTCACCGTCGGCAAAAACGCATGGAAAGTAACCCTCCGCCTAACGTACTACTATTAGAAAAATGACAAGACCCCGTCAACTCTGTCCCGTCTTCTGCGACGGACTTCATCGCCGAGCTGCAAGTGAAAACCGGCGGCGGAATTGAAACGAAGCGGGTTATGTACTCTGCTGTTTTGCGATGAAATTCCACACTTCATCGGCGGCAAAAGATTCTATTGCATTCAGATGGGCCTGACAGTCAAAGCCGTTTGTGTCGGTAACAACCCTCGGCTGAGGCCAGGTAAAGACCGTTTCGACAAACAATTTTTGCGATTCACGAAGAAAGGACTCGATACGAATTTCAATGCCGACCGGTTCGCCTCCTTCTTTCTGATGCGGCGGGATCAAAAGTCGCAGGCCTCCGCCGGCAACGGGCCGATGACCCAACAGGGCAAAATCCTGCGGAGATTGCCCCAGGCGTTCTTCCCAAAGGTACTGAAATGCATGAACACGAGCGCTGTAGAGGTGGCGGATACAACCACCGGTATTCAAAATCTGGTACTGTGGCAGACGCCAGGTCTTTTGATAGGCCATGGTGACAACAGCAGCCTCACGACTGAACATCTCAAGCTCATACTGTGGATTGGACGCGACAATCTGTAACGTATGCACCTGCGGCCCCGGCGTCTCAAGAATAACCTGCAATGGAGAAGGTTCATTGCGAATCAGACTGAATCCCGCAGGTCGTGCAGCAGTCTGAGAAAATTCCAGCCCGCCGTCCAAAAGAGCCTTTTGAAATTCCAGCAATGCCCCTTTTTCCTGCCCCCACGGCCCAGCAAGCAGAAAATTCATCCCAAAATGCACGCTGGTCTTGCTCTCGCGGTTAATCGGCACCATAGCTTAATGTCCCATAATGATTATTGTTGCCGAAGTCCATTATATCCGCCCCGAACCGGATTGTAAAACGCAACATTCACAAAGTTAAGTCGGTATCTTTCCCGACCGATAAAGTACTGTTGAATGGTTCGTCCACAGGCAGATTTATGTTCAACTGGCTCAGAAAATTGCGCATTCGACGGATTCTGGAAAAAGACGACCTGCGTCTGTACCCGAACACTCGAAGCTGCGTCCGCTCGGACATGAACGGTGTCCCGCCGCAGCAGATGCCGCCTTTAATGGTTCGCAAGGCCGCCTGGAGAAAATAACTCATTTCGTTGCGGATTCGTTTCCCCTGCGTTTCAGCTCCACCGGTTCGCCGAAGAATTTTTCCGCCGCGGCATTCTTCTTTATAAACTCCTGCAATTCTTTTGGCGAAGCGGTCAGAACAATTCTGTCCTCGGTCTTTTCATGCTTGACCAGGCCTGGGTTCTTTTCAATCATTTTTTCGACAGTATCCAAGTCCATCACCGAAAGCAGCAGTTTGCCGTTTTTGATTTCCGTTTTTAGAAACGTATGCGCCCTGAGCAGGTTAGTACGGAACCAATCGCCGACATTCAGTTCTACATCTTTTTGCGGAAACAAATCCAGATAGCGTTTTCCGTCCAGTTCGACTAAGTGGGCCTCGAGTTTGCTTTCCAGTGAGCCGCGTTTCTCGTCCTGCTCGGTAATCACCAGTTGATATGCTTTGGTGTTGGGGTCTCCCGTAAATTGCCAGATGGCTTTTTCTTCCACCCAGGTCCCGACCAGCGACGGGTCATAGACCAGCGTATCCTTGGTATAAAGCTCGTGCAGACTCGGCACACACCCGGCCAGACAGGCCGCCAGTATTACAAAACTGATCATCCATCTTTTCATAGCCATTTTCTTTCCACTAATAGTTCCCTGCTTTGAATCATCCCGTTTATGCCGTAGATATTGTAACGGTAATTCAAGTTATTACAACAGCTTAAAACACCCCAATTTTGATGAGTTGAACCCTCCAGGAATTGACAGGAACGTTTTTCCAAAGATTCTTGAAACCTTTTGTGGCCGGACGTATTATAATCTGTTGTACCTTTGACAAAGAGACTCAAACGGATTGTGGAAAGGATGTCGCCCTATGAAAAAGGACTTTTTGTTTCTGTTGACGGGGGTAGGAATTTTTCTTGCCGGCTGTGCCACCGCCCCGGAACGGGCGGAAGGCAAGGCGGTTTTGTCCGCCGAGGTTAAAGAAGCCATCGCGGCCTTCAAAGCCAAAGACCCCGCGATTGAACGTTTCTTCGGAGATTCGCAAGGCTATGCCGTCCTGCCCAAAATCGGTAAAGGAGCGTTTATCTTCGGCGGAGCTTATGGGCAGGGCGAGGTTTATCGCAACGGCGTCCTGATTGGCTATTGCAGCGTCAGCCAGGCAACGGTTGGCGCATCGGTCGGCGGCGAGTCTTTCCGCGAGATTATTTTCTTTCGCACACACGCGGATATGAAGGAATTTCTAACAGGCGAATTTACCTTCTCAGCCCAGGCAACAGCGGTGGCAATGGACGCCGGGGCCGCGGCCAAGGCTGATTATCGCGACGGCCTGGCGGTCTTTGTGATGACCGATAAGGGCCTGATGGTGGACGCCTCCCTCGGCGGCCAAAAATTCAAATACCTGCCGAAATAAACTTATTTCCGGCCTTCAGACTTTGCCAAGAGCAATCAAGTCGAGGGGATATCTCGGCGGTGAAAGTTCACAGAGTTTAGCGATAAGCCGCCGGGAACATGGCAAATTGTTTTGATTTGCCAATAATTTTCTTGCATTGGATTGCCGAATAGATATAATGACGGCAATGATGCGGCAAATGAACACAATTCAGTCCATTCGTATTCAAGGCTTAGCCTTGCTGCTTATCCTGCGCCCCTAAGGCGCAGGATGATACCCTCATTATACACTCAATTTGTCGTTTTATAGTTTCCACTGGAAATTTTGTTCCCTTTCGGGCATAATCCGCAGTTCGATTTTACCCGGTCTATGGGACAGTCAGGAGTTTAACTATGTCTTCAGAAAAAGTGTTGATATTCGATACGACCTTACGTGACGGCGAACAGGCGCCCGGTGCGGCCTTGTCCATTGGTGAAAAGCTGGAAGTGGCGCAGCAGCTTACCCGTCTGGGAGTGGATATTATCGAGGCGGGATTTCCCGTCTCGTCGCCGGCCCAATTCGAAGCGACCAGGGGCATCGCCGAACAGGTACACGGGCCGGTAATTTGCGGCCTGGCCAGAACCAACGAACAGGACATTGACGCGGCGGGCAAGGCCTTGGCCGCGGCGGCGAAACGGCGTATTCATACGTTTATTGCCACCAGCCCCATCCACATGGAACACAAGCTGCGCAAAACGCCGGATGAAGTGCTGAAAATGGCCGTTGCGGCGGTCAAATACGCAAAGCAATATACGGACAACGTGGAGTTTTCGCCGGAAGACGCCTGCCGAAGCGACCTGAAGTTTTTGTATGAGATTCTCTCGGCGGTGATTGAAGCCGGTGCCACCACGCTGAACATCCCGGATACGGTGGGGTATATATTGCCTTATGAATACGGCCAAATCATCGCCAAGTTGAAGGAAAACGTCAAAGGAATCGATAAGGCCGTCATCAGCACCCACTGTCATAATGATTTGGGAATGGCGACCGCGAATTCGCTGGCCGGCGTCCGCAACGGCGCCCGGCAGGTTGAATGCACCATTAACGGCCTCGGCGAACGGGCCGGCAACGCCGCGATGGAAGAAGTCGTGATGGCGATTCATACCCGTCAGGACTTCTTCCCGCAGATTACGACCGGCATCAAAACGACCGAGATTTATCGCACCAGCCAGTTGGTGTCCCAGTTGACGGGTTTTGTCATCCAGCCGAATAAGGCCGTTGTCGGCAGAAACGCCTTTGCCCACGAATCCGGCATTCACGTTGACGGCATCCTGAAGAAACGGGAGACCTACGAGATTATGACGCCGGAGGTCATCGGCCTGGACAGCTCCCGTATGGTGCTGGGGCGGCATTCCGGCAGACATGGTTTTTCCGACCGGTGCAAAAAACTGGGTTATCATCTGTCGAAAACGGAATCGGACGCGGCGTATCAGAGATTTGTTGAAATCGCGGATAAGAAAAAAGAAGTCTTTGATGAGGACATCGCCGCGATTATCAGCGACGAGGCACGGTCCGTCGAACAGGTGTACCATCTGGAATACCTGCACGTCGCCTGCGGCACGGGGACGCTGCCCACGGCCAGTGTAAAAGTTAAGACCAAAGACGGCACCAAACTGGCGGTGGCGTTCGGCGACGGTCCGGTGGACGCGGCGTATGAGGCAATCCGCCAAGCGACGGGACTTAACCCAAAGCTGGAAAATTATTCGATCCGTGCCATTACCAGCGGCAAGGAGGCCTTAGGTGAGGCGAATGTGCGGATCGCCAATGGAAACGGCAGAACGTTTATCGGCCGGGGCGTTTCGACGGACATTATCGAGGCCAGCGCCAAGGCGTATGTGGACGCCCTGAACCGGATGGCCGCGGCGGAAACGACGCCGCCGCCGGAGACAAAAGTACAACTGTGAAGTAATGTTCGTAGTTCATAGTTCATAGTCGCTACACCTCGTCTAAGAACTAAGAACAATGAACTAAGAACTTTTTGGAGACATCTATGTCAATGACAATAACTGAAAAGATTCTCGCGCGGGCGGGCGGCAAAGCCTCCGTCAAGCCCGGCGATTTGGTTAACGCCAAGATTGATATGATTATGTGCCACGATATCACGACGCCGGCGGCGATTTCAATGCTCAAGGAACATAACATCGACAAGGTCTTTGACGCAGAAAAAATCGTCGTAACGCCAGACCATTTTCAGCCGGCCAAGGACATCAAAAGCGCCGAACTGCACAAACGGCTGGATACCTGGGCCAGACAGAAAGGGATTAAGTATTATTATCCAATCGGCAGAGCGGGTGTCTGCCACGCCCTGCTGCCGGAACAGGGACACATTCGTCCCGGCGAGGTGATTGTCGGCGGCGATTCGCACACCTGTACATACGGGGCGTTTGCGGCGTTTTCCACCGGCATCGGTTCGACCGACCTGGCTGCGGCAATCGCCACGGGCGTACTGTGGTTTAAGGTCCCTGCATCGATGAAGTTTGTCCTGAACGGCAAACTTCGGCCGGGGGTCTATAGCAAAGATGTGATTCTCGAAGTCATTCGCAGAATCGGCGCCGACGGCGCCCTGTACCGCGCAATGGAATTTGTCGGCCCGGCAATCAAGACGATGAGTATGGAGGCCCGGATGACCATTACTAATATGGCCATCGAAGCCGGCGGCAAAAACGGCATCATCGGTTTTGACGAAATCACCAAAGACTATCTGGACGGCCGCCTCAAAGGCAAAACCGAATACACTGTCTTTGTATCCGACCCGGATGCGGAATATGTCTCGACCGATGAAATCGACTGCTCGAAGCTGGAGCCGATGGTGGCGTTTCCACATCTGCCCAGCAACGGCAAGACGATTGGCGAATGTGCGGGTCTGGCGATG
>Ga0315277_10002405_pt1 | contig 26158 bp, 39 predicted proteins | sample YL17G05_15_MG_FD_203695 | JGI IMG/M metagenome (GOLD analysis project Ga0315277, IMG submission 203695) | Sediment microbial communities from Yellowstone Lake, YNP, Wyoming, USA - YL17G05_15 | ecosystem: Environmental > Aquatic > Freshwater > Lake > Sediment | place: USA: Wyoming | collected... | reverse complement strand
TATTGACGAAGGAGGAGGGTGGGCGGCACACGCCGTTTTTCAACGGTTATCGGCCGCAGTTTTACTTTCGGACGACGGACGTGACAGGGGTGGCGGAGTTGCCTGAGGGGACGGAGATGGTGATGCCTGGGGACAACGTGAATCTGACGATCAAGTTGATCACTCCGATCGCGATGGAGAAGGGGTTGCGGTTTGCAATCCGGGAAGGCGGCAGGACGGTAGGCGCCGGCACGATTTCGGAAATTTTGGAATAACGCTGGGAACTTATGCTTAACGAAAAAATCAGAATAAGATTGAAGGCTTACGATTATAGGGTTCTCGACCAGTCTACTTCGGAGATCGTGGAGATTGCGAAGCGTACGGGCTCTCGCGTCTCGGGCCCGATTCCGTTGCCGACGGTGAAGAACAAGTTTTGCGTCCTGCGGTCTCCTCACGTGGACAAAAAGTCGCGGGAACAGTTCGAGATCCGAACGCACAAGCGCCTGGTGGATATTCTGGAGCCTACGCCGCAGACGGTCGACGCCCTCATGAAGCTCGATCTGCAGGCTGCGATCGACGTAGAAATCAAGGCCTTTGGCACGGAACATAAGTAAAAGGAGGGGTGGTGTTGGCGTCAGGACTGGAAGATTTACGATTTACGATTGACGATTGATTGCCCGGCCGGCTTTTCAATCGTCAATCGTAAATCGTAAATTCTCTGAACCAGACTGCAGCACCCGACAAAGTCATGGTTGATGGACTGATCGGAATCAAGATTGGGATGACGCAGGTTTTCGAGAAAGATGGAACGGTTGTTCCTGTTACTGTGATCAAGGCCGGGCCCTGCGTGGTAGTCCAGAATAAGCTCAAGGATAAGGACGGTTACGACGCTGTTCAGCTGGGACTGGTGGAATTCGTGCGTCCCTCCCGAGTCAAGAAGCCGCGGCAGGGACACTTCAAGAAAGCCGGGATCCCACCGTGCCGGATTTTGCGGGAGTTTGGCCACGAAGACGGTGAGGAGCTGAAAGTAGGGGATCAAATTCTGGTCAACCAGGTGTTCCAGCCGGCGGACAAGGTCGACGTGCTCGGCATCAGCAAGGGACGCGGCTTTGCGGGTGTTGTGAAGCGTCACCATTTCAGAGGCGGTGCGGCCACCCACGGATCGATGTTCCACCGTGCTCCGGGGTCGATCGGCGCCTCGGCTTTCCCGAGCCGTGTGCTTCCGGGCATGCGAGCCGCAGGTCACATGGGGAATGTTAACGTAACGGCCCAGAATCTCAGCGTCGTTCGTGTTCAGGATCAGGAAAACCTCCTGTTAGTGAGAGGCGCTGTTCCAGGACGAAACGGCGGATATGTAGTGATCAGGAGGGCGTAACCGATTTACGATTAACGATTGACGATTTCACGCAATCGTCAATCCTAAATCGTCAATCGTCAATCGAAATGGGGTTTGGTAATGGCTGAGATTGAGATCAAAAACCTAGCCAATGAGGTCGTCGGCAAGCTGGAAGTGTCCGACGAAGTCTTCGGGGCCGAGCTCAACGAGCCCCTCATTTGGGAAGCGGTAAAGCACTACGAAGCGTCGCTGCGAGCCGGCACGGCGTCAACTAAGACCCGCGGTTTGGTCAGCGGCAGCGGAAAGAAATTGTGGCGTCAAAAGGGCACTGGCCGAGCCCGCATCGGTAGCATCCGCAGCCCGGTGTGGCGTCATGGCGGCACCGCACATGGTCCGAAGCCCAGGAACTACGAGCATCCTTTCCCGCGGAAGAAGCTACGGGGAGCGCTGCGCTCCGCCCTTTCAGCGAAGCTTGGTGCGGACTCGCTGACTGTTGTAGAGGCCTTCAAAATCGACGGACACAAGACTAAAGACCTCGCCAAGATGCTGAAGGGTCTCGGGGGGACAGGAAAGGTGCTGCTGATAAACTCCGAGGAGAACCAGAATCTCCATCTTTCCTCCCGCAACCTGCCGAACGTGAAGCTGGTGCCCAGTACCGGGATCAACATTCACGATGTTGTGAATGCCGAGATGTTGTTGTTTTCCAAGGAGGCGATCCTCCAGGTGCAGGAGGTGCTGAGCCGATGACCCGCAAACAGGATGTTCTGAAACTCCCGGTCATTACCGAAAAGAGCACGTACGTTAAGGATAACCTGCGAACCTTGACCTTCAAGGTGGCGCGCGACGCGAACAAGCATGAGGTCAAGGAAGCCGTGGAGAAGGTTTTCAAGGTAAAGGTGGAGAGCGTTCGCACTGCCATCTTTCACGGAAAGATCCGGCGTCAGGGGCGCTTTAGCGGCCGCCGGCCGGACTGGAAGAAGGCCTACGTCACCCTCAAAGAAGGTGAGAAGATGGTCGAGTTCTCCCAGGCGGATTAGTTATCAGCAGGAGCTAGTGGAATCATGGCTATAAAAACTTACAGGCCCACTTCGCCGGCGATCCGGTTCCGGACGACGATCGACAATACGGGACTCTCGAAGGAGCGCCCGCTGAAGCGTCTGACCCGATACAAACAGAGGATTTCGGGCCGGAACAACAAGGGACACATCACCATCCGGCATCGCGGCGGCGGGCATAAGAAGCTGTTTCGAATAATCGACTTCTGCCGCGAAAAGCGGGACATTCCGGCGAATGTTGCTTCGATCGAATACGATCCGAACCGCTCTGCGCGTATCGCGCTGCTTTCCTATGCGGATGGGGAGAAGCGTTACATCTTGGCGCCTTACGGACTGACGGCCGGAGCGACGGTCATTGCCGGAGAAGGCGCTGATATTCTGGTTGGCAATGCACTTCCCCTCAAAAATATTCCCCTGGGCACGATGGTTCACAACATCGAGATGAAAAAGGGGAAGGGAGGACAGATGGCCAGATCTGCGGGCGTTGCAGCCCAGCTTCTGGCCAAGGAAGGGAGTTACGCGCAGATCAAACTTCCGTCGGGCGAGACCCGAATGGTTCACCTTGACTGCTATGCCACCATCGGCCAGGTGGGCAACCTGGACCACGAGAATGTATCAATTGGCAAGGCCGGCCGGAGCCGCTGGCTCGGCAAGCGGCCGACAGTCCGCGGGGTGGCGATGAACCCGATCGACCATCCGCATGGTGGCGGTGAAGGCAAGACCTCCGGCGGAAGACATCCGGTAAGTCCATGGGGATTGCCGACCAAGGGATTCAAGACTCGTAACAACAAGCGAACACAGCGCTTCATCATCAAGCGCCGCGACAAGAGGTAGGAGAGGAACTTCATGAGCAGATCCGTGAAAAAGGGCCCGTTTGTGGATGAGCACCTTCTTAGGAAGGTGAGAGTCCTCGGTGGCGCATCGAGCAGGACGGTCATTAAGACCTGGTCGCGACGCTCGACCATTACTCCAGAAATGGTGGGACAAACGATGGCTGTTCACAATGGCAAGAAGTTCATCCCCATCTATATTTCGGAGAACATGGTCAGCCATAAGCTGGGAGAGTTCGCGCCCACGCGTATATTCAAGGGCCACACCACAAAGGTGGCGGAGAAGGCGACGGCGGTAAAGCCCGCCTAATAGCAGCTGGCAGCAGGCAGATGGCAGGAAAGTGGGCGGTGAGAGAGATTGGAAGCGTGGCTGAAGATTAAACAGGAGCTGTGGGTAGTCAGAAGGGCGGGTAACGCAGGACTTGCTGCCTGCTGCCTGCTGCCTGCTGCCGACTGATTTCAATATGGAAGCGATAGCCAAAGGAAAATACATCAAAGGGTCACCCCAGAAGGCCCGCCTGGTGATCGACCTCATTCGCGGCAAGAATGTCCAGGAGGCCCTGGCCATTCTCCGCTTTACGAAGAAGCGAGCCACTCGCTCGATTGAGAAGGTATTGCTTTCCGCAGTCGCCAACGCCAAAGAAAAGAACGCGGCGGCCGACGTGGATAACTTCATCATCGAGCGGGCAGTGGTGGACATGGGGCCCACCAAGTGGCGCAGGAGAGTCCGTCCCGCCCCAATGGGGCGCGCCTACCGCGAACAGCGCCGCTATAAGCACATTACGATCGCCATTAAAGGCAAAGACACCGAAGTAGAGGAGTAGGGAGGTAGCAACTTGGGTCAGAAAGTTCATCCTTACGGTTTCAGGCTTGGCATCAACCGGACATGGCGTTCCCGCTGGTTTGCCCGGAAGGATTACGGAGCACTTCTTCACGAAGATCTTCACCTGAAGGCAATGCTCAAGAAGAAGTTCTACCATGCGGGGATTTCCCGTATAGAGATAGAGCGCGCCGCGAACAAGCTCACAATCATTATCTTCACTTCCCGCCCCGGAATCATCGTCGGCAAGAAGGGCACCGAGATTGAGAAGCTGAAGAAAGACTTGCAGGTCCTGACCGGGCGCGATATCAACCTGAAGATCCAGGAGGTCAACAAGCCCGAGCTGGATGCTCAGCTCGTTTCCGAGGGCATCGCGCAGCAGTTGGAGAAGCGCATCGCTTTCCGGCGTGCCATGCGTCGCGCGGTGGACAGCACGCTACGCTTCGGTGCCAAGGGAATCAAGGTTCGGACCTCCGGCCGCCTGAACGGCGCCGAAATCGCGCGCACCGAGTGGTACCTTACCGGACAGCTTCCGCTGCACACAATCCGGGCCGACATCGATTACGGATTTGCGGAGGCCAACACCACATACGGTGTGATCGGCGTCAAGGTATGGATCTATAAAGGCGAAGTTTTTGATATGCAGAAGCCGGAGCGGGTTGCTCGATAGCCCGCTGCCAGGAGTAATAGCTCATGTTAATGCCAAAGAAGGTCAAATACCGGAAGCAGCAGAAGGGAAAGCGCCGCGGCAAGGCGTGGAGGGGCTCCCAGGTCACCTTTGGTGAGTACGGCTTGAAGGCCATGGAATCTGGTTGGGTTACAGACCGCCAGATCGAAGCTGGACGGGTGGCCATCACCCGGTTCATCAAAAGAGGCGGAAAGATCTGGATCCGCGTTTTCCCAGACAAGCCCATCACCAAGAAGCCGGCAGAAACCCGTATGGGAAAGGGCAAGGGCGCTCCCGAGGGCTGGGTTGCTGTGGTTCGACCCGGCAAGATCATTTACGAGATGGAAGGCGTGCCGGAAGAGCAAGCGCAGGAAGCGATGCGCCTTGCGGCCCACAAGCTGAGCGTCAAGGCGAAGTTCGTCAAAAGGTTTGGTAAGGAGGAGGCATGAAGGCTGCCAAGATGAGGGACATGTCGAAGGAAGACCTGCTTGTGGAAGAGGCCGAGCTTCGGAAGCAGCTTTTCAAGCTGCGGTTCCAGACGGCAACTGGGCAGCTCGAAAACGCCTCGCGCATGAGCGGGGTCCGAAGGGACATCGCTCGGATCATGACCGTCCTTGGAGAGATGGATCGCGCAGAAAAGGGCCAGAAGGATTGACGAATTACGAGTGCCGGGGATCAGGTTTCCCCCACTCGCATGAGGGAGAACGATGACCACTGAGCAGAAAAAGCGGGGCATACGTAAGAGTCAGGTCGGAGTCGTGACCAGCACGGCCATGCAGAAAACGGTCACGGTCGCCGTCGATCGCCTGGTGCAGCACCCGCTCTACAAGAAGACCTTGCGCCGAACCTCGAAGTTCCTCGCCCACGATGAGCAGGGGGCCTGCAAGGTCGGGGACCGTGTGCGAATCGTCGAAACGCGCCCGCTGAGCGCAAGAAAACGCTGGCGCGTTAAAGAAGTGCTGGTCAAAGCCACCTAACCCAATTTCGGATTTCGGATTGCGGATTTCGGATTTGCACAATGGAAATAGGATTAAAGCGAGCGGATGGAAAATCCGCAATCCGCAATTCGCAATCCGCAACGGGAATGAGGTGAAGTCATCATGATTCAGATGAGAACAATCCTGGAGGTTGCGGACAATTCGGGAGCTCGCAGGATCTCCTGCATTCATGCCACCGGCAGTCAGGTTGGACGTGTCGCAGCCCTGGGAGACATAATCACGGCGAATGTGAAGGAAGCCTCTCCCGATGGAAGCGTGAAAAAGGGAGACGTCGTCAAAGCGGTCATCGTCCGCACCCGCAAGGAATACAGGCGCAGGGACGGTACCTACATCCGCTTTGACGACAACGCGGCGGTTTTGATCAACGATCAAAAGGAGCCCATTGGAACGCGCGTATTCGGCCCCGTGAGCCGTGAGCTCAGGGACAAGCAGTTTTTGAAGATCGTTTCGCTGGCTCCGGAAGTCATTTAGTGCGATCGATCGAGGACGAAATCGATGCCCAGAGTACACATTAAAAAGAGCGATCAGGTCTACGTACTGACAGGAAAAGATCGAGGCAAGACAGGCAAGGTGCTCAAGGTTTATATTGATAAGAACCGGGCCATTGTCGAGGGGTTGAACTTCGTACAGAAGCATACCCGCGCCAACCCCCAGCGCAATGTGAAGGGAGGAATCCTGCCCAAGGAATCCTCAATTCACATTTCCAATCTGATGATCGTCTGCAGGCGGTGCAACGAGCGCACGCGCGTCGGCCTTAGTCACTCGCAGGATGGTCGGAAGGTCAGAGTCTGCAAAAACTGCGATGAGCTTCTGGATGAATAAAGCCCAGGCACGTTCTGAAAGGTCAGATCATGAGTAGATTGCGGGAGATGTACAAGACGGAGGCGATACCTGTCCTGGCGAAGCAGTTCAACTACAAGAATGTCATGGCGGTGCCCCGGATGGTAAAGATCAACGTGAACATGGGCCTCGGGGAAGCCATCGCGAATGCGAAAGTACTGGATGTGGCTACCGAAGAGCTGGCAGCAATCACGGGCCAGCGCCCGGTAATCACCAAGGCGAAGAAGTCGATCGCGGCCTTCAAGCTCCGGCAGGGAATGCCCATCGGCGTTACCGTTACTCTGCGCGCCGACCGTATGTACGAGTTCTTTGATCGGCTCGTTAACATCGCGCTCCCCCGTGTGCGCGACTTCCGGGGCGTTTCGCCCCGATCTTTCGATGGTCGTGGCAACTATACTCTCGGCCTCCGCGACCAGTTGATTTTCCCCGAAATCGATTACGGGAAGGCAGACAAAGCCCGCGGCATGAACATCACCATCGTGACTACGGCCAAATCCGACGACGAGGCTTATGAGCTTTTGAAGGTTCTGGGTATGCCCTTCGCGAAGAAGGGGCAATAGATCGATATGAGCGGGCCGGTCTTCAGGCCCCGTCTTCTTTTGACAGGAGTTAACGTGGCGAAAACCTGCATGATAGCCAAGGCGAAGCAAAAGCCGAAGTTCCAGGTGCGTGCGCACAACCGGTGCCGCCGCTGTGGGCGTCCGCGCGGGTACCTGCGGAAGTTTCAGCTCTGCCGCATTTGCTTCCGCAGCCTGGCCTTGTCGGGAGAAATCCCGGGGGTAACCAAGTCGAGCTGGTAAACGTTTTGATGATGGGGGATCAGGCTTTCATCCGCGTCCGGGCGCATGGGACCGATGCCTGCAGGAGCGGGAATCATCCCCGAGCTCTGAGCCCCGTTTTGGAGTAGATCTTATGACAATGACCGATCCTGTGTCCGATCTTCTGACCCGGATTCGCAATGCCTCCGATGCCAGGCACGAGACAGTGGACGTGCCTGCGTCAAAGATGAAGCTGGAGATTGTCCGAATCCTGAAGCAGGAGGGATACATCGATAACTATGTCCATTCCCAGGACAGCAAGCAGGGGACGATCCGAATTCATCTCCGATACGCCCCTGGGAAAAAGCCGGTGATCAGCAACCTTGCCCGCGTGAGCCGGCCGGGGTGCAGAATCTATGCCAACAAGTCTCAGGTTCCAGCGGTGCTCGGAGGAATGGGCATCTGCATCCTTTCCACATCACAAGGCTTGCTGACGGGAAGGCAGGCGGAGGAGAAGGGCCTGGGCGGCGAAGTCCTCTGCATGGTCAGCTAGGATCAGGGACACCGTTCGTCAGGTAAAGGTGCGTTATGTCGCGAATAGGCAACAAACCAATAAAGATACCCGCGGGGGTTAAGGTGGCCGTGCGTAACGGCCTCATCGAGATCGAGGCGAAAAAGGCCAAGCTCACCAGCCCCATTCCGCCCGGGATTCACTTCGAAATGAAGGGAGACGAGCTCATCGCCCGCCGGGATTCCGATGAGAAACCCTATCCCGCATATCACGGTCTGGCTCGTGCTCTGGCTGCCAACTGCATCAAGGGTGTCACGGAAGGATTCAAGAAGGAACTGGACATAATCGGTATCGGATACAAAGTGGATGCCAAGCCGAGAAGTGTGACCTTCAGCCTCGGATACTCTCATCCGATAGAGTTCCCGCTCCCCGAAGGGGTGACGGTGAAGGTGGAAAAGCAGACCAGAAACATTCAAAATTATGTCGCCACACTCACCATTTCTGGGGCTGACAAACAGCTGGTGGGTCAGGTAGCCGCGGATATCCGTTCCTTGCGGAGGCCGGATCCGTACAAGGGCAAAGGTGTCCGTTACACTTCCGAAGTTGTACGGCTCAAAGTCGGAAAGAAGGGTGCGTAATGATTACTCCAACTGACCGCGCGACGGAGCGCCGCAGGATACACAATCGAATTCGGCGCAAGATGTCTGGTAACTCAAACAGGCCGAGGCTGTGCGTTTATCGGAGTCTAAATCATATCTACGCTCAGATCGTCGATGACTTGCAGGGGAGGACCCTGGTCGCCGCCTCCACGATGGAAAAGGAAGTGCGCGGTGACCTGAAGAACGCAGGAAACATCCAGGCGGCAAAGGCTGTCGGAAAAGTCGTCGCTCAACGCGCCAAGGCCAAAGGGATCGAGGCCGTTGTCTTTGACCGCGGTGGGTATCTCTACCATGGCAGAGTCAAGGCGCTTGCCGATGCGGCCCGGGAATCCGGACTGAAGTTTTAGGGAGGAAGCTTGGAAAGAATCGATCCGAATGCGCAAGAGCTAAAAGATCAGGTCGTTTCCATCAATCGAGTGACGAAGGTGGTCAAGGGGGGTAAAAACCTAAGCTTCAGCGCTCTGGTTGTCGTGGGCGATCAGAACGGGTTGATCGGCTACGGCATGGGCAAGGCGAAGGAAGTTCCCCAGGCCATCCGGAAGGGAGTAGAGCAGGCGCGCAAAAACCTCATCCGCGTGCCTCTCAAGGGCCGCACGATTCCTCATGCCATCGTGGGACGATATGGAGCGGGTCGGGTCATGCTCAAGCCGGCGGCCGAGGGGACGGGCGTAATCGCCGGCGGTCCTGTTCGAGCCGTCGTCCAATCTGCGGGAATTTCCAACATCCTGACCAAATCCCTCGGCAGCACGAACCCCCACAACGTGGTGAAAGCCACCTTCGACGGTCTGAAAAGGCTGAGGGAGCCCAACGAGGTTGCGAAGCTTCGAGGCAAGCAGGTAGAGGAATTATAAGCTATGGGAGCGAAGAAGAAGGCAGAAAGCAAGCCAGTTGCCACGTTGCGGATCAAATACTTTCGCAGTGCTATCGGATCGCCCGAGAAACACAAGCTGATCGTGAAGAGTTTGGGTTTCAAGCGACTCAACCAGGTCGTAACCCGGGTGGACACCCCGGCGATCCGGGGCATGGTGGCTCAGATTCCTCATCTTGTTATCATCCTGGATACCAATTAAGGCTGAAGAAAATGTCTATAGCGCTCAACAATCTGAAAGCGGCCAAAGGGGCCAACCGGAAAAACAAGCGCGTCGGCCGCGGCATGGGCTCCGGCCACGGCAAAACCGCGACTCGGGGGTACAAGGGACAACTCTCGCGTTCAGGTACCTCGATGCGTCCCGGGTTTGAAGGCGGGCAGATGCCTCTGCACCGCCGCCTTCCCAAGCGGGGATTCAACAACATTTTTCGCAAAGAGTACGCTGTCGTGAACCTGGAACAATTGGCTGCTTTCGAAGAGGGCGCCCAGGTGGATCCGCAGATCCTGACCGACAAGGGAATCGTGAAAAGCCTGAAAGACGGGCTCAAGATTCTCGGTGACGGCGAGATCAAGCATGCCATTAAAGTTCGCGCGCACAAGTTCAGCAAGAGTGCTGTGGAGAAGATTGAGAAAGCAGGGGGCACCATCGAGGTGATAGCGCACTAGATAACAAAGCTATACTTCACCGATCGGTTGGAAGACGATGCCAGAAGAAAGAAGCCCAATACTCAGTTCGATTCAAAATATTTTCAGCATTCCGGACCTGCGCAAACGCGTGCTGTTCATGCTCGCCCTGCTCGCGGTCTATCGCGTGGGCGCGTTCATACCCACTCCCGGCATCAATCACCAGGCGCTGGAATCGCTCTTCAACGCCCAGGCGGGTACGATCTTCGGATTCCTGGATATCTTTTCCGGCGGCAACCTCCGGCGCTTCAGCATCTTCGCGCTCGGAATCATGCCCTATATCACCGCCTCGATTATTCTGCAGCTGGCTACTGTGGTCGTACCTTACCTGGAAAAGCTGTCCAAGGAAGGCGAGCTGGGACGCCGAAAGATCACCCAGTACACACGTTACCTGACGGTAGGCCTCACGCTGTTCCAGGGGTTCATGACCGCCGTCGCGCTCGAGCGTTCCGGCGGCGGCACGGGCCCATCGATCGTCGAGGTTCCGGGTTGGCACTTCCGGTTCATGGTGATGATTACCCTCACGACTGGGACGGCCTTTATCATGTGGATCGGCGAGCAGATCACCGAACGAGGCATCGGAAATGGAATCAGCTTGATCATCTTCGCAGGCATCGTCGTCGGGTTGCCGGGTGCCATTGGCGACATCTGGTCGCACCTGCAGACGCGAGACTGGTCCATATTCACCGTCATTATCCTACTCGTTGTGATGGTGCTCACCGTAGCTGCAGTGGTCTTTGTGGAGCGGGGCCAGAGGAAAATACCGGTGCAGTACGCTAAGCGCGTGGTCGGCCGGCGCGTTTATGGAGGCCAGGCGACACACCTTCCGCTGAGGGTCAACTCCGGAGGCGTCATCCCCGTCATCTTTGCTGCTTCCATCGTGTCGATTCCCTCGACCCTGGGCGTGGTTTTCCCGGGCACATTCATGAAAAGCCTCGCCACCCAGTTAATGCAGGGAATGCCGCTGTATAACCTCTTGTACATCATCGGCATTATTTTCTTCTGCTTCTTCTACGTGAGCATCATCTTCAATCCCATGGAGGTAGCCGACAACATCCGCAAATACGGGGGATATATTCCCGGCATCCGGCCGGGCAAAAGAACCGCGGAATTCATCGATCGCATATTGAGCAGGTTGACCGCCGCTGGCGCCATATATCTCGTCCTGGTTTGTCTGTTGCCTGAGTTTCTCATAACAGGCTTCAAGGTCCAGCCGATTCCGCTGATTGGACCCAGGCTGGACGATCTTCTGGTTTCCGCCGGGATGAGCTGGGTAACCACAGGTTTGGGAGTTACCTTCTACTTTGGTGGAACTTCCCTCCTGATCGTGGTCGGCGTTGCCATGGATACGATTCAGCAGATCGAATCGCAGTTGATCATGCGGCACTATGACGGCTTTTTGAAGAAGGGCAGGATTCGCGGCAGGAGAGGCTAACTGAAATTGCGGATTGCGGATTGCGAATTGCGGATTGAGTTCTGCAGGATTCCAATCCGCAATCCGAAATCCGCAATCGCACGGTTTTTTGGTTATGGCGAGAATAGCCATTATCATGTTAGGGCCGCCAGGGGCCGGAAAGGGCACCCAGGCTCGAAGGTTGGGCGAGGCCTTCAACTTTCCGAGCATCTCGACCGGCGACATGTTTCGGGAGGAGCTCAATAATCAGACGGAATTGGGCAAAAAGGCTCAGGCCTACATGGAATCGGGCGGGCTGGTTCCTGACGAAGTTGTGGATGCCATGGTCAAAACGAGACTGTCCCGCAAGGACTGTAAGCACGGCTTCATTCTAGATGGCTATCCCCGAACTATCCACCAGGCGGAGTTTCTGCAGGGATTGATTGTCGAGGAAGACGCGCAGGTACTGACCATCGGAATTCATGTGGAAGATGAAGTTCTGGTGAACAGGCTGTCGTCGCGATGGACTTGCCCGAAGTGTGGGAAGATGTTCAACGCCAAGTCCAGCCCTAGCAGGGCAGGAGATCGTTGCGATGCATGCGGGACCCCTCTGGGGCAACGCAAGGATGATTCCCCCGGGGTAGTCCGGGAGCGTCTTGCGGTCTACAGGCGTGAGACAAAGCCTCTGATTGAGTATTTCCAGGAGCGCGGCTCCTATGTCGAAATCAACGGTGCCGATTCGGTCGACACGATCTTCGGCAACATTCTGCAGGTAGTGAAGCAAAAGCAGGAGAATCGTACTTCGGCGAGTCTTCCATAACGACCCGCCGGAGTTGAAGCATTATGCCCAAAGAGGACGCAATAGAGGTCGTTGGCACAGTGGTCGAAACGCTCCCCAACGCTATGTTCCGGGTGGAGCTCGAGAACAAGCATATGGTTCTGGCTCACATCTCCGGAAAGATGCGCAAGAATTTCATCCGCATTTTGCCGGGTGACAAGATTCTGGTCGAACTTTCTCCGTATGATCTGACCCGCGGGCGCATTGTTTACCGCTACAAGTAGTTGAGGAAGGCAGACTGCGGATCCAGATCCAAGGTCATCGTGAAGGCAAGGGGAGGCAAACAGAACATTCCGCAACCCCGCTTGTGGGTTGCGACAGGATGTCGGAGTGACGGCGATGAAGGTAAGGGCTTCGGTCAAAAAGATCTGTAACAAGTGCAAGGTGGTTCGCCGCAAGGGCGTGGTTCACATTCTGTGCTCGAACCCCAAGCACAAACAGCGACAGGGATAAACGCATTGCGGATTTCCAATTGCGGATTGCGGATTGAACAGTTTTTCATTTTATCAATCCGCAATCCGCAATCCGAAATCAGCAATTGGGAGGTTTACATTGGCTAGAATCGCGGGAGTCGACCTGCCACTGAACAAGCGAGTTCAGATTGGTCTGACATATATCTACGGCATTGGCAAGAGCCGGGCGACGAAAATCTGCCAGGAAGCCGGCATCGACCTCAACACCAAGGTGAAGGATCTCACCGAGGATGAGGCGGTGCGCGTCCGCAATATCATCCAGCGGGACGGTATGGTTGAAGGTGATCTGCGCAAGGCCATCTCCATGGACATTAAAAGGCTCATGGAGATCGGCTGTTATCGCGGCCTGCGACACCGCCGTGGGCTTCCCGTGCACGGGCAGAGAACGCACACCAATGCGCGCACGCGCAAGGGTCCGCGCCGGATTGTCGGCAAAAAGTAAATCGCCGTCTTGATGAGCTATCGAATTAAGGATGCAGACGTCTCGAGCCCGTGCCGGGCCGGGATGAGGAGTTGAGAATGGCAGACAAACCGAAGAAGACAGGTAAGAAGAAGGTCGGCAAGAAACGGGAAAAGCTCAATATTCCGGCTGGAATTGCACATATCCTTGCCTCCTTCAACAACACCATCATCAGCATTACGGACCTGGAAGGTAATCTCCTTGCCATGTCGAGCGCTGGCGCAGTCGGGTTTAAAGGCTCGCGTAAGGGAACGCCTTTTGCGGCCCAGCAGGCGGCCACGGCAGCAGCGAACTCGGCGAAGGACTACGGCATGCGCTCGGTGCAGGTTCACCTGAAGGGACCTGGTGCGGGCCGTGAATCTGCCGTCCGGGCGCTGCAAGCGGCCGGGCTGGAAGTGAAGTCGATCCGGGACATCACTCCTATTCCGCACAATGGCTGCCGCCCGCCCAAACGTCGGAGAGTTTAGGAATCGGTATCAGTCCGGATATGTAGGCGCGGCCGGCAGGCCGCGCCTGCGTTTCCGGATCTGACACGTACATTTAACAGGAGAACAAATTTGGCTAGATATCGCGAAGCGAAATGCCGGCTCTGCCGTCGAGAAGGCATGAAGCTCTTTCTCAAGGGAGACCGTTGCTTCAAGGACGCCTGCGCTATCGAGAAGCGCAACTGGCCTCCAGGGCAGCATGGGCGGGATCATCGCCCCAAGACGGTGGGCTACGGGATCCAGCTCCGGGAAAAGCAAAAGGTAAAGCGCATCTATCGCGTGCTCGAGAACCAGTTTTCTAACTACTTTGCCAAAGCTGAGAAGAAGAAGGGCATCACCGGCGAAACCCTCCTCCTGAGCTTGGAGCGCCGTCTCGACAATGTGATCTGCCGCCTGGGCTTCGCGACCTCGCGGGATCAGGCCCGGCAGCTGGTCACCCACGGGCATGTTCTGGTGAACGGCAAGAAAGTGGATATTGCCTCAGCTCAAGTCAACGCAGGCGATGTGATTACGCTCCGCGAAAAGACCAAGAAAATTCAGCAGATTCAAGATTCGGTCGCAAGCGTCGGCGGACGCGGCGGCATTCCTGCCTGGCTGGAGCTGGATGCCGAAAACCTCAAAGGCACGGTCGTGTCCCTGCCCAAGCGCGACGATGTCCAGATGCCCATCGACGAGCAGCTGATCGTCGAGCTCTATTCCAAGTAGCAGGCTACGAGGCAAAAGGGAGAACTTTATGACCAAGGGTTTTCAAAAGCCGAAAAGACTTATCTGTGACCTCGAGACGTTGAGCCCGACTTACGGCCACTTCCATGCTCAACCGTTTGAGAGAGGATTCGGAACTACGATCGGGAATGCGCTGCGACGTGTGCTCCTCTCCTCGATCGACGGGGCGGCCATTACAGCGATCAAGATTGAAGGCGTGCTTCACGAGTTCACGCCGATTCCGAACATAACGGAAGACGCCACGAACATTATCATGAACCTGAAACAGATCCCGCTGAAGCTGAATGTGGATCATGCCAAGACTATATATCTGGAATCGGACCAGGCAGGAGAAGTCAAAGCCGGGCACATTACTCCGGACCCCGATATCGAGATCCTCGATCCGAATGTCCACATCGCCACCATTGGCGAAGGGGGCAGGCTGAAGATCGAGATGCGAGTGAAGAACGGACGCGGATACATTCAGGCCGACGAGAACTTCGAGGAAGACCTGCCCATAGGCTATATTCCGCTGGACAGCGTTCACTCCCCGATCAAGCGCGTCAACTACTCCGTTGAAGCCGCACGCCTCGGACAAACCACCGACTACGACAAGCTGGTGCTGGACGTCTGGACCAACGGCTGCATACTCCCGCAGGACGCGATAGCCCAGGCCGCAAAGATCGTGAAAGACCACATGTTCATCTTCATCAACTTCGAAGAGCAGCCCGAGGAAGAGGAAGAAGAAGTCGATCGCGACGCCGAGCGCATGTACGACAACCTGAAACGCTCCGTCGAAGAGCTGGAGCTTTCCGTGCGCTCCTACAACTGTCTGAAAAACGCTGACATCAAAACCATCGGCGAGCTGGTGCAGAAGAGCGAAGCGGAAATGCTCAAGACCAAGAACTTCGGACGCAAGTCCCTCAACGAGATCAAGGAGATTCTTGCCGAGATGGGCCTGTCTTTCGGCATGAAACTCGACGTGGAGGGCAGGCCTGTCCTGCCTGTCAAGGCGGACTAGTGGGCACGCCCGCTGTGAAGTAGATCGGAGACTGTATTCATGAGACATCGAGTTGCTGGCAAGAAACTGGGACGAAAAACTGCCCATCGCATAATGATGTTCCGAAACCTGGTCACCTCGCTCCTGGAAAAAGAGCGCATCCGCACTACCCTGCCGCGCGCCAAGGCCATCCGCCCGATCGCGGAGCGCATGATTACCCTGGGTAAGAAGGAGTCGCTTCACGCCCGGAGACGGGCGTTGGCATTTGTCAAGGATCCGGAAGTGGTATCCAAGCTGTTCAGCACCATCGGCCCACGCTTCGCTCAGCGCAACGGCGGCTACACGCGAATAATCCGACTGGGTTTTCGAGATGGGGACGGCGCTCAGATGGCCATACTTGAGCTGATCGGCAGCGAGTTTAAGCCCGCCAAGGCGGAAGGAGGCAAGGGCGGCAAGAAAGCGAAGAAGGAAGAGAAACCCGCCGCGGCCGGCGAGTAGTCTGCACGAATTACTTCGCGGTCTCCTAGGTCTTTGCGGTTTGCATCCAAAAGCAAAGCGCGAAGACATCGGAGGCCGCAAAGAACACAAAAAACATCCACTGGTGATTATTCCCTCAAAGATTCCTACAGCTTTGCGAGGAGCTGCTTCGCACGGGATGCGAGCCGGTGGTCGGGATAGGACTTCAGGAAATCTTGTATTTGCGCCTTGGCCCGGTCCCGCCGGCCCGTGCGCATGAGGATTTCACTGGACAGCAGTTGTGCTTCAGGAACGATTTTGCTTGAAGGGTAGGTTTTCCGGAGACGGTGGATTGTGGCCAGCGACGCATCCGTTTCGTCCAAGGTTGCCTGGCAGAGCGCGAGGAAGAAGAGCGCCGTGTCACTTACCTGAGCCTTGTTCTCCGGATCGTTGCGCACAATGAGCTCGAAGCGCGGCCGGGCCTCATTGTATGCGCCGCGGGTGAATAGCTTTCGTCCCACCTTGAAGTGCAGGGCCATGTCGCGCGCATCCCTGCTTTCACGCGCCAGCAGATTCCCCAGAGCTTCGGGATCCGCAATCGTCCCGTTCAGCCTGGCAAGAAACTGCTGGGCGGGCAGGTATCCTTCCAACCTCTCGAACTCCGAGCCGTCGGAATTCAGCAGCAGAATGGTTGGGTAGCTGATGATATTGAGTTTTTTCTGCAAGGCGATCCCGTCCGGTGCCGTCTCCGCGTTGAGCTTTAGAAAAACGTACTTGTCCCTTTCCTGGACGACCAAGGGATCGGCCCATGTTTTGGTGTCCATCACCTTGCACCAGCCACACCAGTCCGTGTACATATCGGCGATGATGAGTTTCTTGCCGCGGCTTGCTTTTGCCGTCGCCTCGGATAGATTACGAATCCAGGTGATACCGCGCTTTCCGCTCGAAACTGAGCACCCCGCGGCTGTAAAGACCAGGCCGGCCGCCAGAGCCGACAGCAGTGCGCTTTGCCTTGCCAATATCTGCATTTTGATTACCTCAAAATCCGCCACGAATTACCCGAATTACACAGAGGAATTCTATGTTTTTGTTTCGCGTAATTCGTGAAATTCGTGGCAGATTAAAAGTCTCTAGTAAGTTCTATGTCGTCGGGGGTGCCCAGCTTTCCGTCCGGTCCGGCCGACATCAGCCTCACCGCATTGGGTCCCAGCCTTACGGCTGCGAGAGGGCGTCTCCATGCATCGAGACGAATAAGCGGCGTGAGATAGTCCGGGCTCAAAGCGTCGGTGAGAGAAACGAAATCCGTGAATGGCGGCAGCCTGCCGTTTTTCTCGCGATACTTTACGATCGCTGCTGCGACTCTGTCCAATTGCCCTTTAGTCTCCTCAGTCTTCATTCGCTCGAGAGTCCGCAGAAAGTCCTCGAGGTTCTCCCATTGGCCGTGACCAACACGAACCTCCTTAACCATCCATTTGCCCCCGGTCTTCTCAAACCTGAAGGCCGTTCGAAGCCGAGCCTCCACGGCCGCATTCCTCTCCCCGGTCTGGCTCACAGACTCTATATAAACGTCCTCCTTGTCCAGGAGGTCCTGGGGCAAATGTACGATCAAATCCTGGGCCGCAATTTTATTTAGCGATCGTCCACCGCAGGCCGTTAGTAAGAGGAAGAGAAAAAGCAGTAAGAGCGCAGTTTTATCTTTGGCGCTAGAAGGAGGCAGTAGGCAGCAGCCAGCAGGCAGTCTGCAGTTGAGACGGCCGTCACTGAGAAAGATTTCTACTGCCCGCTGCCGGCTGCCGATTGCCGGCTTTAGGCAACCCTCAATCGCTGCTTGCGCAAGCGATCTGATTTGCGAATCGAATGAATTGCGCTTTGGGAATCGCATCGGTGCCATTTATAACAAACGACGTAGGCCAATGCAATGAAGCCGAATATAATGCAGAGTATGCCCCGCGCATCTGCTGAGGCCGCTTCCGGCACTCTAAGACTTGACACTCCCGTGCAATTCGTCAAAGGAATCGGCCCGCGGCGGTCGGAAATGATGTCAGCCCACGGCGTGCGCACGGTGGCCGACCTGCTCGATTATCCGCCCTTTCGATACGAAGATCGGACTCAATTTCGGCCGCTGGCTTCATTGCGCGACTCGGAATGGGTTCTGACGCGGGCGGAGATCTGCAACATCGGCGGTTTCGATTCTCAGCGGCGGCGGATATCGATTTTCGAAATGCTGGTGCGGGACGGCACTGGCAGCGTGAGGCTGAAGTTCTTCAATCAACCGTACCTGCGGCACGTTTACCGCTCCGGAATGAAGCTCGTCATCTACGGGCAAGTCAGGCGCGACACCTACGCTCGTGGCCTCTGCTTTATGAATCCGGAGTGCGAAATCCTCGAAGAGGAAGCCGGTTCGTCGGTGCATTCAGGCCGTGTTGTTCCCATCTATCGCAAGCTTGGCGAGCTGCGCACCCGAATGTTGCGCCAGATCGTTTACAGAATACTAGCCAATCTCCCGCCGGACACGGCTGATCCCTTGCCTTCCTATCTCCTGAAGCAGCTTCGGCTGCTGCCACGGTACAAGGCCCTTGCCCAAATCCACTTCCCGGAACTCCGGTCGATGTCTCCCGAGGGACGTGTGAAGGAAATGGAGCAGCTCAACAGCGGGTTGTCGCCGGCTCACAAACGCATGATTTTCGAGGAGCTCTTCCAGCTTCAGGTGGGAATCGCCATGGTCCGGGAGAATCGCGTCCGGCTGCGGAAAGATCGGACGATCCTGCTGGGCGGCACCGTTCGAGAGGCAATAAAAAAGATCCTGCCGTTTCATCCTACGGAAGCCCAGAAGCGTGTCCTTAAGGAGATTGCCGACGATATGTGCTCGCCGCATCCCATGAGTCGGCTTCTGCAGGGCGATGTCGGATCCGGAAAGACCATCGTGGCTGCCCAGGCGGCAATCATCGCCGTGGAGAACGGCTTACAGGTTGCCATCATGGCTCCAACGGAAATACTGGCCGAACAGCATTATTTCAATTTTCGCCGCCTTCTCGAGCCCATCGGTTACCCTATCGACTTGCTGAAAGGGAGCTTGGCGGCGAAACAGAAGCGCGCTGCTCTCCAGAGCATCCGCAGCGGCGAGACGCGAATCGCCATCGGAACCCACGCGCTCATTCAGGAGGGCGTGGAGTTTGAAAACCTTGCACTGGTGATTGTGGACGAGCAGCACCGGTTCGGAGTCATCCAGCGTAACATCCTCAAGGAGAAGGGAAACCAGCCCGACATGCTGGTCATGACCGCGACTCCAATACCGCGATCTCTTGCGCTGACTCTATATGGTGACCTTGAAGTTTCCGTGATCGACGAGATGCCTCCGGGCCGCAAGCCGATAGAAACCTGCTGGTATCAAGAGGGAGACCGGCGCAAGGTCTCCGATGAGATACGGCGGGCCGTCTCCGAGAAACATCAGGTCTTTATCGTTTATCCCCTTGTCGAGGAATCGGAAAAATCTGATTTGCGGGCCGCGACCGAAATGGCGGAGCACCTTCGCATGAAAGTCTTCCCGGATCTTCGGATCGGTTTGCTGCACGGCAGAATGAAGAGCAGTGAAAAAGAGCAAATCATGAACTCTTTCGCAGAAGGCGAGCTGAACATTCTGGTCTCCACCACGGTCATCGAGGTGGGAGTCGACGTCGCGAATGCCAGCCTGATGATCATCGAGCACGCGGAGCGCTTTGGCTTGGCGCAGCTCCACCAGCTGCGTGGGCGTGTCGGCCGCGGCGCCGCGCAGTCCCTCTGCATCCTCATCGGCGAGCCGGGCGAAAGCCTCGAAGCCCGCCGGCGGCTGGAAATTATGTGCGAGACCAACGACGGCTTCCGGATTGCCGAAGTGGATTTGGAACTGCGCGGACCCGGTGAGTTCATCGGAACCCGCCAGTCGGGACTTCCAGCCTTCAAGTATGCGAATTTGATCCGGGATCGAAAGGCACTCGAGCTTGCGCGTTACGAGGCGGACAGGTTTCTCAAGTTGCTGCGGTCGCGTCCCGATGAAGAAAGTCGGCGGATCGCGCTGGCCATAAGGCAACTTTGGATGGATCGCTTTGGCTTGGCTCTTGTCGGGTGACCTCACAATTGACGAATGACGAATCAAAGACTGGCGTACATTAAAATCGTGAATTATCAATCGTAACTCGTCAAGCTGGGGATCTGATCCCCGCTCTTGGACTTATGCGGATAATCGCGGGTGAATTTCGAGGCAGAAGACTCAAGTCGCCGCAGGGCACCACAGTCCGTCCAACGGCGGACCGCCTCAGAGAAACTCTTTTTGACATTCTCGGGCCCGGCATCCATGGGGCTGTGATCTTGGATGTTTTTGCGGGCACAGGGGCGATCGGCCTCGAGGCCGCCAGTCGTGGTGCGCGTGAGGTGGTGTTCGTCGAAAGCGGCGTGGATTGCATCCGGCTGATTAGGCAGAATCTCGCGCTTTGCGGAGTCAAACACGGCTGCCGCCTGATCCAACAGGATGTCTTCTTCGCGCTGCGTCTTCTGGCAAGAGAGGGATTCTCGCCGGATGTGGCCTTTCTGGATCCTCCTTACAATTGGAAGCCGTACGTAGATCTGCTAAAGACTTTCTTCAACCTGGGGCTCGCACGAGAGCATACCAAGGTCGTGGTCGAACACGATCGCTGGTCAATCCTGCCGGAGTTCGGCGAACGCTTCCAGCGGACCCGAGTGGTACGCCAGAGCAACCACTGTCTCAGCTTCTATTCAATTGCGGATTAATGCGGCTTCTCTTTTTATCAAGGGTTTTTGCCGCTCCTCATTCTTTTCAATCCGCAATCCGCAATCTACAATCCGCAATTCCCTCAGGCCAGGACTACCTTCAAGGACGTCGAACGTAGGGCCTGCTGAATGAACTTCCTCAGTCGCAGGAGTCCTTGAACGCTTCGATGGCGAAGCGTCGAGTAGGCAATCCCGTTTAGGGCGCCGGCGTCTCGAATAGACGTGATGCCGGGTTCCAGGATGGTCATGCGAACAGCTTCGTACTGCTTGGGCGGAAGGCGATTCAGAGCCTCATGGAGAGCCTGCACCATGAACTCTCTCTCCGCGGATTCTTCGTGCTCCTCGAGGATCATCTGAGGTGTCGCGGAGCTGCCCGGCAAGGAGTTTTCCTGAAGGGCGACGTGGCGCGTCCGATCCCGTTTTCGATTGTAATACAGCTCAATAGCCGTGTTGGTGATGGCGCGGCCGAGATATTTCTTCACCTGGTCCTCCGTCGGAAGCACGCGGTTGCGCACCAGCACTCGCCGAACGGCCTCCTGCAGCACATCCTCGGCATCAGCCTCGTTTCCTAGCACCCTCACGACGAACCTGAGCCATTTTGCTCCGTGGCGCTGAATTACGCCTGCCACGACCTCTCCCAGGTCCGCTCTGCGGTTAATTCTGGAGCACATTTTTTTTAGCTCAAAACTCCAACTTGTTGTTAGTAGAGAAGAGCCTTTTATGTCACCCCTAATGTTTCGTGACGGGGTTCCATATTTCAGAAAAATTGGGGGGAGGCCGTGAATCATGAAGAGAAGCTTCAGAAGGGAGCGCACCTTGTCTATCAGGATCTGCTGAAGGCACTCGAGAGTGCGCGGACCAGGCTGGCTATTGCGATCGCTGCGGAAACCAAGGCGACACCCCTCGAGCGGTGGAATTATTATCTGGAGACCGCGGATCAGATGCGCAGATGCCTCAAACAGCTGCGCGCGCTCCCGCGTTCCGGCGCGATGAGTTCAGCCGACTGGATCGAGGCACTGGCAACTCTCAGACGGATTCCGCAGCGGTCGGACCCCAGGTTGCAGAAGGGGGAAGCACACCAACTCTGTCAGTGTCTGCGCGCCGTGCTGGCCCAACTGGGTCAACCAGGGAATTAGGGGTTGGGGACCGGGGATCAGGGGCGCGGTGCCTGGCAGGCCCAAAACCTCTAAAGCGCAGGTATCGGTTCGATATCGAACGGCTTCGCGCTTTGCCATTTCCCTTTGGTGAAATCCGGGAATTGAACAGGAACGCTGCCGCCGGCAACCGACTTTTCCGTCAGAGGGGAGATCGCACTGCTGGTAACGGAGTCGTATACATCCCAATCCGGCATCTTTCCTGCGCGCAGCGCTGCAACCAGCCGGTCCCAGTTTACCGGAGTCGTAGTGCTACCTCCACCATGTCCGCGCAGAGCAGCCTTCCGCTCTCGTGGTTTGTAGCTCTTCAAGAAAGGATGCTGAAACTCCTGGAAATAAGGCGCGGCGGCCTCCCACTGGTCGTCGGCCGGGGTTCTTCCTTCTATGTAGATCATTCCGCCGAAGCCTCTCCCCCGCCTCTCGGTGGGAGCTTGTCCTGCTTGCGCCTGCTGGTTCCCGGGTGGCGCTGTCGGAAGGCTCACACCGGTCTGGTAAACCCCTTTTGTGCACTGCAGGCGGAAGAACTCGCGCGGGTGCGGAGTGCTGGTGTCAAAATTGAGGGTGACGACTTTCCCTCCAACCGTGTGCAGCAAGGTCACATTCACGTCGCCCTGAGCGAATCTTAACTTTGCATAGGGATGCTGGTCGCCGTATTTGAGGGCGGCATACCTGCTCAACGACAGAGACTTGGTGCTCATGGAAACCAAATAGTCAAATCTATCCCCGTGGTTTACGTCCAGTAGGCGCATGATGCGGGCCATCGGGTGGTCCGGATACAAGTTCCCGTTGCGACTCACCGAATGCTGCAACCGCCAGGGCTCTTCGAGCGGATTGTATTGGACCATCCTGAGATCGTGTACGTACCCGCCTTCCATGTGCAGGACGTCGCCGAGGACTCCTTTGCGAATCATGTTCATAAGCGTGAGGTCGCCGAAACCCTCGAGCCCAAGCGTCGCCCATTTGCCCGTCTTTTCATGCGTCTCCACAAGCTCCCAGGCCTCATCGGCCGTGATCACGATCGGGACTTCGCTGACGGCATTCTTGCCGTTTTTCATAGCCGCTACGCACACCTGCGCATGATACTCCCAGGGAGTGCAGCAGATGATGCAGTCCAGGGATTCCTTTTCGCACAACTGCTGGTATGCCGTCTTGCTGTCTCCATAGAGATGCGGCGACGGTTGCCCTGCTTCCTCAACCCACCGTTTTGACCTGTAGAGGGCTTTGTCATCGATATCGCAAACGGCAAGAACCTGCACTCCTTCCATGCCCAGTGCGCAATCCAAATGGTAGGACCCACGGTTTCCGACACCAACGAACCCCAGTTTCAACGGCTTCGAAGACGAAGAGGCCTGCTCCGCCAAAGCCGCTCCCGCCATGGCCATACCCGCAACGGAAGCCGATGAAACCTTCAAGAAATCTCTGCGATCTATCTCGTTGCTCATGTCTTTGCTCCTCTTCAATCCATTGCTTTCTCTAATGGTGTGATGCTTTTCCTTCGCAGCAGCGGCACCAAGGCGGGCCGCAAGTCGCTACCCTCCTTTAGAAAGGACCAGCTGTCCCCGGCGGGACACCCTCGCTCAGACCTTCGCATTTTTTTGTGCTTGCTTGAAGGCATTCAAAGCGGTTTCACGGTACATCTTCCTTAGCACGTCGTCCGGCAAACCGAAGCCGTGCATTGGCCAGTGGTAATTGAAGTTAAAATAGAGGTCCTGCTCGTAGAAGTGCTCGTCGAGTGATTCCAGGATCCGAAAGGTGGTGCTAAACATCGCCTGATTGTACGGCATATCCGTTGCATAACATACCCGGTGTGCGTACTTCTTCAAGAACTGCGATGCAAATCGCGGGATCGGCGCGGTCTCCGCGAAGCGAGCCGAGATGTCGGCGTATAGATTGGGATTGCGATCGAACATTTGACCCAGCCGTGTCAAGTCGTAGTCCAGATTGGCCAGGTGGCAGGCGATGAAAACGGTTTTGGGGTGCCTCTTCAGCGTGCGCTCCAAACTCTCGATCAAGTCGTTGTGCCCCATGATGCCCGGCTTATTGTCCAGTCGCCAGCTGAAGCCGTTCATAAGCCCGTCGTTGTACCTATCCTGCGGCAGGTAGGACCAGTACGGGTCGGACATATGGAGATTGATGGGCATCCCCAACTCCGCGCATTTTTTCCATAGAGGGTCCATACGCGGGTCGTCCGGGTGCAACCCCTGTCTCGCGGGGCCCCCTCGGGGCCCTGAGCCCCCTCCGCCCGCTGGGCGTGTGCCTTGCCAGTTCTGGGGCCCGGCGATACTGCCCCCAATGCCCATGCCCTTATCAGTGATTTCCCCCACCCCAGCGGCACCCACTTTACGGCACCGTTCCAGTTCTTTGACGGCGGCCGGCCCAAATCCCGGCTGGTCGACACCGGTCATGTCGAAACTGCACCATACGTAAAAACGGTTCGGATATTTGGAGTAAAGTCGGTAAACTTCATCGAACCTCGCACCTGTGCCACCGCTGAAAACAACGGCCCTTTCCGCGCCGACTGCGTCCATGACCTTCACCAGGTCATCGACATCCTGAGGGGTTTTGGCGCGTGCGTGGTGATGTACATCGATGAGGGGATATTTCGCCTTCCTGAGGTCCGTTTTAGGGATTTTGTAGATGGACTTGGGACGGTAATCTTTCAGCAGGAGCTTGTCTGGCAGGACCTGCTCCGTGTCAGTGGGGCTCGCCCCGCCGGCCTGCTGATCCTGAGCGGATCCCCGGCGCATCAAGAATGCCGTGCCGGGAAGCATCAAAAAATATCTACGGTTCATCGTTTGTCCTCCTAATTGTGTATGTAGCCCGTCCTCACTCGTCTCAAAGATAGTTCTGAAACAGTCTCTGGAAATGGTCCCGCCACGCGGCTGTGCTGTCGCCTCTCTGCATGTCGAGTTGCCGTGGCTGCGCGCCTTTCTCTCGGCCGATGAACTTGCCGCTCATCTCGCAGACGCCTTTCTCGCCGTAAACGCGAGTGAAGCTGCCATCCACGTCGAATGCGCCATACTTGATTATCGAGAAAGTGACGTGGACTTTGCCCGGGTACTCGTAAACCACCGTAAAATGGTCGCTGGTGTCGCGGCCCCTGGGCTCGTAGACGATGTTCTGCCCGCCGAGCCCTACCGCTTTGATAGGGGGGTTGTTCAGAACCCCGGAATCTCGACGCGCCCTAGCATAGACCAAAAGAAAAGATTAGAAAACAAAACAAGAGGAAAAAATGCACGAATGCCCCATCCCCTCAAGTTTCCAGAAGACAGGGGCATTGGGGCTTTTCCGCACACCGGCCTGAGTGTTTCTGAGAAGAACGCGGAAAGGCCGCGAGACAATTCTTGCGATCATTTTATATGACCCGGTATCGATATTCGCCCTGTGGTCAGCGGGATACACTTCAGTGCTTCAGCCCGTCCGCTGCGTGCTTACGGGCAAAGGCCGGCCCCTGCTAATAATTAACCCGGTTAGAATAAAACGCCACAGCCCGTCCTCATTGGATATTTTCAAAATCAGAGTCGGGGAGTGTGGCAGTTTCTGCGATCCTCCCCAAACTAACGTGTCGCTTTTATTTCCTTTTTTTTATTGTTTTCTTCTTGTCTTATGATATTGTACGAATGCAAAAATTAGTCGCAGGGAGGGGAGTTCGAGCCTATTTTCCCCACGGCCAGGCCTCTTCAAACACTGTGGCTGCATGCGCCCGACAGGCTAACCTACCTAAGATCGCCTGGAGCAGGGCTCTCGATCTTTGCCCCTCTTCCGTTCGACTTAAACCTTAGCTCGCGAGAATCAAAGGGAAGGGGTAAGATGCCAATCATCAACGGATCTAAGCCGATCGTGGCAACAGCCCTCTGCTTGTGCTGCATCGGCCTCGTGCTGACTTTTTTCCAGCCTGAAATAATGCTTGCTCAGGTCCTGTACGGGACCATCGTAGGAAATATCAAAGATGCCAGCGGCGCTGTAATTCCCGGCGCCGGAGTGACTGCAACAAATAAAGGCACCAATGTGACTTTCGGGGGCCTCACGAACGATGCGGGGCAGTACACGCTGACGAACCTCCAGCCCGGGACCTACACCGTGAAGGTTTCCCTTCAGGGATTCAAGGAGTACATCGAGGAAAATGTCCAGGTCACGGTAAACAACATCACCCGCGTTGACGTGACCCTGCAAGTCGGCGCCCGGACCGAGAGTGTTACCGTTTCTGCCGAAGCTTCACAGCTGCAGACAGACAAGGCCGACGTGCACAAGGAATTGAACACCAAAGAGGTCACCAACCTGCCGCTCAGCAATTATCGCAATTACCAGAGCCTGATCGACCTCGTCCCAGGCTCCACGCCGGCGGCTTTTCAGAATGCCAGCGTCGACACTCCGGCGCGCGCTCTGACCACCAACATCAATGGTGTCGCGCGCTTCAACAACAACACG
>Ga0315277_10002402_pt1 | contig 26179 bp, 11 predicted proteins | sample YL17G05_15_MG_FD_203695 | JGI IMG/M metagenome (GOLD analysis project Ga0315277, IMG submission 203695) | Sediment microbial communities from Yellowstone Lake, YNP, Wyoming, USA - YL17G05_15 | ecosystem: Environmental > Aquatic > Freshwater > Lake > Sediment | place: USA: Wyoming | collected... | reverse complement strand
ACCATGTTCGGCGCGTACGTGTCGGCCATGCGGAACTCGTAAGGATTTTGGCCCTTCTTGAGTTCCTTGATCTCATAGTTCAAAATGCCGTCGGACTCATACGTAATCAGACCCACGACGGTATCCGTCGTTCGGCAAACGAGATTGACGTTCGCCAGTTCGCCGACCTTGAACGTCTCGCGGTCGCCGAGAATGCGCAGCATGACCTTGTCCTGCTCGCCCGAAACGAACAGACGCTTTTGCGCCGTCACGGGTGTTCCAAATCGGTCATTGCCTTCGGCGCGGATAATATAGTTGCCGCCATCGGCGACCTGAACGGCAACGCTGCCCTCACCCTTGTCTTTGCCAAACTTGATCTCGTGGGTCGCCGTTTCCTTTTCGGTCTCCTTGCCGTCCACGACCTCGAGTTTCACGACGTGAACCGTCACGCTCGCGGTCGTCTTCTCGCCGGCCAAGTCGGTTGCTTTGACTGTGGCGTCGAACTTCTCGCCGGCAAGATAGACGTTGCGGGTCGTCGAAACCGCCAGATTGAGCGTGCGGGTGGCAATCCAGAGATTCTTTGCCGCTGCGACGTTGTCTTCGGGCAGTCGCGCTTGAAGCGTTAGGACCTGCGACTCGACGAACTCGCGCGTATCGAACTCGAACGCCACCTCGCCCGTCGCACTCGTTCGCGCCTCGCGGATGAAGAAGCCGGGAATCTCGTAAACCAGCGGATGATCTTTCACCGGCTCGCCATAATAATACTTGGCGATGATTTTGCCTTTCACCTTGTCGCCGCGGAGGAAAACCGTTTGCGGCAGGTCAATCTTGAGTTCAATGTTCTCGAGCTGATAGCGCTCGACGCGAAATGCGCCGGTGAAACTCGGCCCTTTTTCTTTGTAGAGATTGACCCTGTAATCGCCGAGCGGCACTTGGGCGGCCAGCGCAAAATCGGCATTGAACATACCGAATTCGTCGAGTGCGACCTTCTTACGCTCGACGAGGTCGCCGCGCGCACTCACCAGGTCGCAGGTGAATTCCTCGCCCTTTTCAAACTCATACTGTCCGTCTTTGACTTTGCGAACGATTCCCGCCGCATGAACCAACTGCCCCGGACGATAGGCGGGCTTGTCGGTAAAAATGTATGCTTTCGGTTGGATTTCTTCGACGTAAGCCAACTGGCCGATGTTCAAGTCGTTGGAAGCATAGTGCGAGCCGTCGGATGCGAAGAACTTGGCCTGGCCGGCTGTTTTGAGATCGGCGATTTTCTGTTGAAAAACGCCTTTGTCGTCGGTCTTGCCGGTCGCGAGGATTTTGTTCCCGTCGCTGACCAGAATCTGCGCATTGGGGTAAGGCTTTTTCGTGCGCATATTCTGCGCAAAGGCGAAGACCTCTTTGCGCGTGGACTTGGTGATGAGCGCCAGGTCGCTGACGACAAACATCGTCGTCGCTTCAAGCTCGTCGTCGGTCACATTGATCGCCCAGACGCCCGGCCCCTGGATCGGCAGATCCACATGCACGTCGTGCAACCGATACTTTTCATATTTGGGGAACGCATACTCCCAACGCTTTTCGGGCTCGATGAGCGTGATGTCCAAGTTCTCCACGCCGCGGAAGCCGTGGTGGCGCTGAAAGTAGGTTTCCATGTTGATGCGGTAGGCCGCAAACTTCACCTTTTCGATGTTGCGCGCCGAAATGTTCAGGACGGGTTTCTCGTCGCTTCTCAAAATACGCTTGGTCACCACCGACAGATGCTTGCGCTTCAGTTCCTCGAACCGCTGCCGGCCTTGCGGGAACTTGTCGTCCTCGGCGGATTTCTTGTAGGTCTCATAGGCTTTCGCCAGGTCGCCAAGCTTCTGTTCCTGGGTCAGAGCGATCTGGTAGCGCGCGCGTTTGGCATAGTCCTGGCCTGCATATTTGGAGACGACCTTTTCCCACTGCGCGATCGCCTTGTCGAATTGTCCGAGTTGGGCGTCAATATCGCCCAGGAGGAAAGCGGCTTGCGGGCTGCGCGAGTCGAGCGGATATTGAACGAGGAATTCTTCGAGCGCCTTGCGCGCCTCGTCGAATTTCTTCAGCCGAAGCAGATCGAGCGCGATCTCGAAGCGCGTGGTGATGATCTCGCGCTGCACGTTGTCCCATTGATTGTGCGTCGGGTGGGCTTTGAGATAGGCGCTCCAGACTTCAATGGCCTCGCCGAACTTTTTCTGCCCGCGCAGGACAAAGCCTAGTTGGATTTTCGCCGATGGCAGCAGATCGTCCTTCGACCCGGCGTGCCGTTCGATGAACCGGCGATATTCGGTGATCGCCTGGTCGGCCCGGCCACGATTTTGACAGGACTGTCCAATCTCAAAATCCGCCCGAAGCGCTTTGGCGTGATCGGGATATTTGGAGACAAACTCGCGCAGCGCCTTGACGCCCAGCTCGAGCGATTCGTCGGACGGCGGGTTGGGAATGCCGTAGGTTTCTGCGATCTGGTAGTGCGCGCCGGCCGCCTCGGTGGTGTCCGCATAGTCGGCGATCAGGTCGCGGAAATGGATGCGGGCGCGGACGGTCTCGCCTTTTCTCTGGCGAGCCAGGGCCAAATGGCCCAGCGCCGTCGCCGCCCACTTGCTCCGAGGATGATCCTTCGTGAACGTTTCGAGTCGCGCCACCGCCTGGTCCAACTGCCCGAGTTCGATGTGGCAAAGCCCGATGCGGAAGCGAATCTCTTCCGCTTTCTCGCCGGTGATTCCCAGATCAAGGGCTTTCTCAAAAAAGACACGGGCTTTCCCGTAGTCGGGCTTCTTGTCGGGGTCGGCAGGTTTGAGACTCTTGTGGGCATAGTTAAGGTAGGTCTCGGCCAACTCGAGCTTGCGCTCGTTCGAGACCAGGTAGCGCACCTGTTCGCCGGTAACGTTCTGCGCCTTGTCCCATTGCTTCAAGGCCGCCAGACATTGCGCCTTGCGAAACTGCGCCTTTCGCGTCCACTCGGATTTTGGGAACTCCTGAAGAATCCGATCGAGCGTGGCAATCGCCTTCGGATAATCTTTATTCAGTTCCTGGGCGGTTGCCAGTTTGACCAACAGCAAATCTTGCTCCTTGGGGTTCTTGGCGATCTCGCTTTCGAGCAGCGTGACGGCATCGGAATACGATCGGTCGCCAAGCGTCAGATCAATCTTGTGCAGGGGATCGTCGGGCTTGTAGCCCAGATAGGCAACCCCCGGCAACAGGATCACGACGACGAGAATCCATTTTGCGTGCTTCATCGCTCCATCTCCTCTTGCTGCTTGGTTTTGGAAAAAATGACATGGCGGCGGGCGGAAATGCCCGCGCCACTCTTATTCACTATGACTGATTTTTGGCGCTGTTGGTTCCCCAGAACAAGAAAAATCTTCGCTTATTTTTCGGCGCCGCAGCGCCGAAAGAGATCGAACGAAACCCTCACCGAAGCCGAACAAGCGGCTTGCCTCTGAGAACTCCAGGCGAACAGACCCGTTCTCATGGGCCGATCTGCCGGTTGGACAGGAACCAGTAGTTGTCCGATTCGTTCGTCTCGTTGACCTGGTCTATGCGGTCCACAAAGCAGCCGATGGCACAGCTACCCCCCGGCAGGTCACTGTATGCCGTGCGCGGATAGAGGCTCAGATAGACTACTTCACCGGGGGCCAAGTTATTGATCTTGATCGAATCGCACAACATGAAATCCGTTTGGGGATAGCCTTGCTGGGTAGAGCCCCAGAATTCGATCCAGAACTCGCCGCTGTTTGCCGTGCCCGCATTCCGCACCGTCCCTGTGGGGTAGAACACTTGCCCCGGAGTCAGCGGGTTGGACGCCACGTCGAAGCTCTCCAGGTCCAGATTGGCGCCGCTCGAAGGCCGAATCACCAGCATCCGTTTGCCCGACGCCGCGCGCCGGTTGTTCGATTCGTTCGATTCGGCCACTTGGCCGAGGCGATCTACCACAGCGACGACTGTGTAGGGTCCATCGGGAACACCCATCAGGGGCTTATAGAGCGTCATCGTTCGGCTCTCGCCGGCCCGCAAGCCGGGGAGGTATTCCGATTGGTCGAGCAACAGCGGCCAGATATTCAGGCCTCCGAGTTGCGATCCCCACCACTCGAGCCAGAACGGTCCGGCATCCGCCGAGCCTTGGTTCGCAATCGTGATCCAGATCGTCACGATTCCGCCCGGTTGCCCTTGTGTCGGCGCCGAGGGCGAGAAATCAAAATTGGTAATGACGAGATCGGCCAGCTGCTGCTCGTGAACGCCCGTGGTTGCATTGTCGGCGGCTTCCTTGCTCGGAACCGGCGAGTTGAAGCGATAGTTGGGAATGCATTGATAATTGTTCGTTTCGTTGCGTTCGTTAACGGCATCGGGGCGGTCGGCAAAACAGATGACCCAGAACGTCCCGGACGGCACCGCGTAGAGCGACCGCGGGTAGTCCGCCAATCGCACCACGCCCCCTGGCGGCAGATCGTTCACCTTGATCGAATCGCAGAGCATGACATGAAGATCCGGATAAAGAACGGGATACGATCCCCAGAACTCGATCCAGAACACGCCGCTATTCTGTGTTCCGCTATTGCGCACCTGGCCGCCTAGGTAGATTTGCTGCCCATTCCCAATGGGATTGGGGCTGAAGGAGAAGTTTTCGACCACAAGGTCGGCATTGGTTTGTGGCCGGATGACCAAGAGCCGTTTGCCACTCACGATGTATCGGTTGTCGTACTCTTCGGATTCCTCGATTTCCCCAGGCCGGTCCACAACGAACGTCACCGTATAGGGGCCGTCGGGAATGCTTGCGAGCGGTTTGGTTACATTGATGTTGCGACCTTGTCCTGCTTCCAATCCCGAAATCCATTCCGAATAGACCACCATGTTGGGATTATCCAACATTAGGCCACCCGTGCGTGAACCCCAGAATTCCAGCCAGAACGGCCCTGCCGGTCCCTGACCGTTGTTTTGGATGTATGCGCTCAGCGTGACCGCAGAGCCGGGCTGCAATTGCGTCGGCGCCGCCGGCGAGAAGTTACCGGCGGAAACCGTGAGGTTGGGCGTACCGGCGCTCCGGTTGGCGACGGTGATCGGCGAGTTCATTTTCCACAGGTTGGCCTCGTCCGACTCCGCGACCTCGTCTCGACAGTCCACATAGCACAGAAACCAACAGTCATACGTCGGTGTGTCGGCGAGGTTCGGAAAGTTGAAATCCCAGCGGATGCGGACGGTCTCGCCCACGGGAAGGGCCGGAACACTCTTCTCCGGCGTTATCTCATAATCATCCGCGGTGTCAAAATCATCGCCGGGCGAGATGAAGAAACGCGCATGGCTCGCCCCCGCGACGCCATCGCCACCGTTCGTAATATCCGATTCGACGTAGTAAGGATCACCCTCGGTCGGTGTCCAACTGGCAAAATAGAATTGCGGGGCGGTGATGTCCGGCGTACCCGTGACGCCCGAAATCGTCACCGGAAGCCCGCCCGACCAGCCGGACTCGATTCCGGTATCCGTCGCACAGCGCGCTTTCGCGCTCACGGTATAATTGCCCGCGGGCCATGACTTGCTCGCGTTCGTGGTCCCCACCGGAAGCCAGCCCGAGTCCGTCTGGTTGCCCCAATCGAACAGATACTGCACCGCATGGCCTTGGTTGCAGGTTGCCCCGCCCGTCCCGTAGGAATAGGAGGTGTTGGCTTGTCCGTTTGTCGGGCCGTTCGGTGTGTTCGGTGTGGAAACCGCGTGACTGCCCGCGACCGCATCCCACCACAGATCATACGTGTTCCCGCGGTTCTCATAATAGACTCTAATGTAATACGTTCCGGCGCCGGATGCCGCATAATCAATATACTCGTTGTCTTGTGTGCCATTGGATAGGGCGACCCGGGTACCGGAAGCATTATACAGCGCAATATCAATGTCGCCGTCGGCGTGGGTAAACCGGCAATCCACCAAGATCCTCTGGGTGCCCGTTGGCGCCGCGATTCGATACCAATCGTCGTCCCGTTGAACGCCCAGACCGTTGATGGTCGAAAGCCACTGTTGCTCACGGCCCGACAAATCATATGCCTGAGCCATGCTATCGTTCTCTTCGTAGTTGTCGTCCTGTTGGGTGTTCTCAAGCCACGGTTCGATGATTGGGTAGGTAACGTCAAACCGCCCATATTCATCCGTTCCCGACATATTGTCACACGCGGCATCGCCTCCATAGAGCTGCCCGATAAAACGCTGATTGGGGTCGAACAACGGGCATCCGCTGCTTCCCGGTTCGGTCGTGCCGCTACCCCAAAGAATCTCCCAGAAGTCCGTTGTGTAATTGTATAGCTGTCCGAAGCTGATCCGCTTATAGGAACCATCGGGATGGTGAATCGTCGTCAGAGTGTCCTGATCGCTCGGAGAAGCGGTTGTCCATCCGGCATACACAACGCCGTCCGGCGTGATATTGCGAGTTCGCAGGAACGAAAAATCGCTTCCATCCGCCCGCGACATTCCCGCCAGGAAGTCCGCGCCGCCGCTTGTGCGGGGAACCGTGACCGGGTCCGGCGGATTGCCGTCGCATGTGTTCGTTTGATAGAACCAGTAGAATTCCAGATCGTCCGCTTCCCACTGGTCGGCCACGCAATGATTGGCCGTGATAAAGTAGTCAATGTATGTGGACGGGTCTCTGTCGTTCAGGAGGCAGCCGGTGCACCACAGAGAGCCGCTATACCCAATGGTGCCGATTCCGGCAACGGCGTCGCCGGTCACGGTCCAATCGGAGTAGCAGGAGACGTCATTGTGGCACGTCCCTTCTTTCAGGAAATTTGCCAGTTTCACATAGACGTGGACAATCTGTCGGATTTCGAACCGCACCGCGCGCGCATCCACGTCGGGGGGAACATAGCATTCCAACGTCACCGATGATGCGAAAACCGATTCCGTCCAAAACTGCGTTCTTCCCCGCAAGTAGGCTGAATCGTAAGGGCCGTAACACTCCGTGGGATCATTCGTGTCATAGGCCATCACCTGCACTCCCTTGGGCAGTCGCACGCGCTCGAGATGCACACGAATCGCCTCGGCCCCGGGCGAATGCAGCGTCATGGCCCACAGCTTTCCGCCGTTTTTCAGGTCCACCCATTGCGGCGCTTGTCCTTGCTCGGACGAGACGGTCACGGTCGTGGGAAGATCCCGAAAGATACCGGTTCGCCGGGGCGCTTTGGCCTTCGACGAGTTCTTCTTGTCTTCCTCCAGCACCTTCGTCAAATCCACCGGCCCCAGGCTGACGACAAGACGCGGGACAATTTTCTCCTCGACCGATTTGGGCCTGCCTTTCACCAAAGGTTCCTGCGCCGGCTTCTTGTCCGCACCCGTCTCCGCCACTTGGGAAGTCTGCCATTGTTTCTGATTTTGCGCAAGGAATTCGGTGGGCATCATGTTGTCGTTTTGATCATAATACATCGTAAAGGCTTGCCCCGTGACCTTGTTTCGAATCTGTTCGCCGCGGAGCACGATGGGTTTCCCATCAAACAGATAAACCTCGCGCCACCGAAAAACTACTTCCACCCCCTGAGACGCGGTCGTCTCTTCGGCCCTTGGCAGACCTGCCGCCAGCATGATCGTGGATAGCAGGATGGCCTTCCGATAGCGACGGCAGAAGCACATTGTGCTTCGAAGAGAATGAAAAAACACCTCCAACCTCCGTGACTCGCAACGCAATTGACGGTCCATTTGCGCCTCCCATTTTCGCCGGGTGTTTCGATGGAGAATCTCAGCAATCCGGCTTTCTAGTGGCCGAAAACATCAAACCTGTCGTGTACCGTTTGCCAAGAGTTTTTTACAGAAAAACGCCGCGCGAGTATCTTGATTTCACCATTTCTCACCAGAATTCCGGAATGCTGCAAGGGGGATGCGCGGTTGTCCGCTGTTTGTCAACGGCCCGAAAGGGTGGATTGGGTGAAAAATGCGGGCTAGGGGTATAGGTGCCAGGACTTTGCTGAAGTGGGCCGTGGACCCACATAGAACGCTCTGTCCAGCCATGTCAGATTATTGTCCTCGCGGAATTCGGCCACCTCATTGTCGGCATCCACGATGATTCCCAACCGATAGACGCCGCGCGGGACGGTCGAAAGTACGAGAAATTTCTGCTGGGACAAATCCACCGGGTGAAGATGATCCAGGCCGGATTCAATGCGCAGCGGCGGACAAAGCAACAGACGCGGCTCCGTGAAGTCGCGGCAGGGAGAAACGTAAACCTTTACCGAGAACGCCGTCGCGGTCGGCGTTGTTGAATTGTTCAACACTTTTCCGCTTAGGGGAAGATCGGAGCCCGCAACAACGTCCTGTGTGTCGCAGTGGAAATCGCAAATCGTCAGGTCCGGCGACCAACGAAATCGAAGCACATAAAGACCGGCAGCGCCCGCCGCCAGATAGATACGACCATACGCGAGGGCGATCCGGCGCGGAAAGCCCGCCGTGGCCAGGAATCCCGCCTCGCTGGGATTGTAAGGATCCAGGAGGTTGACCACTCGCAGGCCGAAACTAGCGTCCGCCACATACGCCAGATTGCCTGCGTAGGCCACGCCTTGGAAAGAACCCGATGTGGCCACTCTCGCCGTAGTCCTCGTAAAGCCGACCAAGCCGGCATCCACAACGCGTAGTCCTTGGTCGGCTTCGGCCACGCACAACCACGGCCCGTCGGCCGCGACATCCACAGCTACACCCGCGCTGACAAGCCGCTCCGCGACAGTGGGGAAGCCGGGACTGCTGACGTCGAACACCCACAGCCCCGCCAGTCCCGAACGGTCGCAAACAAATGCGCGGTTGATGGAGCCAACCACGGCTTCTGCGTAGCCGGGCGCATTGGATCGGCCAAAAAGGACGGGATGGATCGGGTCGGTCATGTCAAGAAGTAACAAACCACCCGGCCCATCGGCAATCAGCGCATAGTTGCCGAGGAAGGCGATATCGTGCACGCTGCCGGTTGTCGCAAAGGTGGCGAGATGAACCGGTGTCGCCGGCCGTCGGATATCGAGAATTTCCAGACCCGATTCTTCTTCGGTCACATAGGCATACGAGTCTCCAAGGCTGATTCCGCTCGCCTGGCCGCCTGTTGGAAAATGAGCGATTTCGCTTGGCTGATCACGATTGGATATATCCAGGACGCGCAATCCCTGCCGGCCACCCGCCACATAGGCGTGGTTGCCCGCCACGACAACATCGCCGGCTTCGCTCAAGGAATCGAGGCCGCCGATTTCAACCAATGATTGCGTGGTTGTGCTGTCGAAGATACGCAAGCCCATCCAGCCGTCGGCCACGAAAAGGCCGTCGTTGGTGGCGGCGATTCCAATCGCCTCGCCACGGGTCGTTCCACGCAGCAATTCACGGGGCAGGTCGGTGGCGGCCAAGGCGAAAACCCAGACCGCCGACTGATTGCCGGCAATGTAGGCGCGGCTGCCGGCGATGCTAAGGTCGTGTGCAAAACTCGGTCCGGTCACTCCGCCCACTTCGCGCGGAGCGAGTGGACGGGTGACGTCGTAGAGCAGCACCCGTCGGTCCAGGAGCAGATAAAGCAAATTGCCTTCTACAGCGGCGCCGTAAACGGGAAAATTGAGCGAAAAATCAGCCACAACATCCGGCATTTTGGGGTCGGAAATGTCGAAGACCATGAAGCCGCCGAGTGTCGGCATTGCGCCGGACAAAAAATGACGAACGTAGCTGACGAATGCGTGGCGATCCTTCACGAGAAAGCTGGTCGCCTCCATCCACTCGTCGTTGCCGTGAGGCAAATCGAGAAAATTCACCCGCAGTGGGTTTGCAGGATGGCGCAGGTCAACAACTTGCAGGTTCGGCGACACCCCCACAACGTAGAGCAATGTCCCCGTCGTGATAAGATGCTCACCGGACAAGGGCAGGTGGCTCACCTCGCGAAGCGAACCGGTCTCGCCGGTATCTATGACCCGAAGGCCATCGGCCAGAACGCAAGCCAGATTCCCTGCCCATGCGATCTTGCGCACCATCGCAGGCAGAAGCAAGCCGGCTTCCTCCACAGGCCGGGTCGGAGACGAAACATCCACACTCGTCAGCCGCGGCCCTTGGCCAATCAGGACTCGGTTGCCTTTCACCGCAACGGCGCCGCAAGCCCCGCCGATGTGGCCGCACAGGTCAACATTCTGGGCTTGTGAAGGGGGAAACTCCCAGGCAATGCTCTCGGGGGGCGAGAGGAGAAGACAGGTCAGCAGACCCACAATCCACAATCCGAAATCTGCATTCCAGACTCCAACGGTTCTGTTCGCTTGACCGCAACCAGCCACAACCACGTTTGTATCCCTTTATTTCCAATCCGCAGTTCCAAATCGGTGATCGCCCATGAGCAAGTTCCATTCCAGAATCCGCAATCCGGGATCCGCAATTCTACTTGTGGCCGTATTGCAGCTTCCGGATCGCGTCCCAGCCGATGAGTTTGACACCGGCCTCGTCTATGGCCTTTTTCACGAAAGGGTCGGTGAAGGCCCGCTTGTCGGCGACACGTTGCGCCCAGCTGTTGGTAATGGCCCGCAATTCGTCGCAGTCCTCGCCACAGTGAATGATCAACTCGGTGACCCCTGGTTTTACTTGCTTCATCAGGTCCACGTAAGCCTGGAGGCGTTTCTCGGGCGATGCGTCAATTCCCGTGATCAGATGGTCAATCACGATGTCGTCCGACGCCTCGATTTCCTTGAACAACCCGTTGGAGACAACGCGTTGACGCGGATCCAACTTCTCCAGAAGGTTTGCGGTCGGGCGCGGCAAGAGGTAGGGCAGTTGGAATTCGTGCGCCACTTTGCGATACGCCGCAAAATAGCCCGACTCCATGAAGAGGGTTCCCATATGCGAATCAATGTGTGTGGGCCGGATGCCGAAATCCACCGCGCGCCGGATTTGCGCCCGAATCTCCGTTTCCACCTCTTGCGCCGTGCCGCGGCCCAGACCTTCCAGATAGCTGTGCCACAGGAATCCATGTCGGTCCGCCAATCCTCTCACCTGCGCCAGGGGCGCCACGGGTCCCCAACGATAGTAGCGCCATTCGGCATTGAGCGTGAGATGGACGCCGAAATCGAGTCGCGGATTCGCTTCGGCGAGCGCCACCGCCTCGGGAAACCACGGACACGGCGCCATGATGCTGGCCGAGGAGACCCAACCCTTGGTCATGGCCTCCAACGTGGCCGTGTTGACATTGTGAGCCAGGCCGACGTCGTCGGCATGAACGATCAGAAGCTTGGCATCCGGAGGAAAGCCGAGCCGCTCGACAAGCGATTTGCCCTCGGCGTGGGCCAGGCTTGTCAGAATAACGAAGAGCCCGATGAATAATCCCTGCGCACCAGAATTCTTCATACACACCTCTTCTTCGGTTTTCCAAACCACGGTTATCGGAACGGATAGTTGCCTCGTGCGGCGGCGTTGTCGAGCAAGCGAGCCAAGTCGCCATACGGAATGCGCACGCGAACCGAGAGTGTAGCCACGGACCGTTCGACCGCAATGTTCGAACCCAGTCTGCGAAGGTCGGCATTTATCTTGTCGTTGCGCCAGGCTTCGACAATCAAACGCATGAGATTATAGGTCACTTCGATCTGTTTCGTGTCGCGCGGCCACGCGATTCCAAGCAAGTCGAGATCCGGCCTCAACTGCCCCTGCAACACCCAGGCGTCCAGATTCGCCAACACGGGGTTTGTGGTTCCTTCTTGACGAACCCCGAGAATCCAGAAGTCAGGCGAACCGTCGAGGCCCGCGACGGCGCTCTGAACCTTGGGCGAGGAGAAAAGCGAAGCACGCCCTCCCGTTGCCTCCCAGACCTGCTGGAGCGTAGAAAGCGAGCCGCACGCCGCCATTTCCGGGGTCAGAAACGTTACGCACTGGACGCCACTGTCGGCGCCGGGAACGACGTGGATTTGGCGTTGGCTATACGGAACGGATCTATAGCCCGGTTGCCGGCGCAGCTGGTCGGTGATGTATGATTCATCCAATCGTCCTTGGAAAACTATGCAAATCGAATCGGGCCTGGCGGTAATGCCCGAGACGACAAGACGGTCAATGTCGCGTCGCCAGTCGAGGCGGTAACGCCCGAAAAAAGCGTCGAGGTTGGTCGTCGCCTCGCGCGAAAACACCTTGGATTCTTTCGAACGAATCAATTGCGACTGCAGCAAGGAGCGGATGTTGAACACCATGACCAGATCGCGATCATTTGGCACGGGTTGAAGCGTGGTTCGGGCCAAAGCCAAGGCCGTCAACCGAGCAGCGACCGGCGGAGGCGTGACGCTGTTGGGAGGCGGCGTCAGCCGATCAACGGGGGGCGTGATTTTGAATTCGGGCGTGGGTCGTGGAATCTTGGATTCAGCAGTTGACGGGGACGCTTGCGGAGTGGGGGTTGCCGTTGCGACGGGTGGTGTTTGCGCTTGCCTTTCCCTCGCATTTTTTCCCAGACGATCCAGCACTCCCGCGACAAGCAGCAACGCCGCGACCCAGATGAGAACTCGTCGCACGGAACGAAAGCGCTTGCGTGGCGCCGCGCGCGGCTGCTCCTCAACCGGTTGGCTCACAGGCGTTCGCGTGTCCTCTTTTGGCACATGTGAGGCAAGGCTCGTTGGAGCCACGACACCCTCCTGTGATCCGGCCGCCGCGCCGACCTCAGTTGGACGTACGTCCGTCAACTCGCTCATTGCCTGTCGGATTTCTTTGGCCACCGTCTCGCAATCCGGGAATCGAAGGTCGCGTTGTTTCTCAAGCATGCGCCCGATCAAGCGTCTCACAGAAACAGGGACCCGTGGATTGAATTTCTCCAGTTCCGGCGGGGGCTCACTCACGATTCGTTTCAAGAGGGTCAGAGGCGTATCGCCCGTGTGAGGCGGTCGTCCCGCAAGCATTTCGTAGAGAACCACACCGAGCGAGTAAATATCGGTTCGTGCATCGAGTTCACCCCCGCTGCATTGCTCCGGTGAGGCGTAGGCGAGCGTTCCCAAAAAGGAGCCGTCCACGGTCAGATCGGTTTTCTCGCCCAGGATTTTGGCGATTCCAAAATCGAGAACCTTGACCAATCCGCCGGTGGCAATATTGATATTCGAAGGTTTGATGTCGCGGTGGAGAATGCCGAGCCGGTGGGCGCAGGCCAACGCGTCGGCGATCTGGACGGCAAGGGGCAGCGCTTGCTTGACATCGAAAGGAGCATCGCGCGCGATCCGTTGCGCCAGCGACTCGCCCTCGACATATTCCATCGCATAAAAGACCAGGCCTTCCGTGTCGTGGAATGAGTAGATCGTGACCACATTGGGGTGGTTCAATCGGGCGGCCGCGCGAACCTCGCGCCCAAACCGTTTGGCCACAGTGGGGTCACTCGCCAGTCGCGTGGCCAGGAATTTGAGAGCGACCTTGCGTCCGAGCGACTCTTCCTGGCCAAGATAGACCTCTCCCATGCCCCCTCGGCCCAAATACCGGAGCACGCGAAACCCACCTATCATTTGGCCGATGAGCAAACGCTCACGTTCCGGCGCGTCTTCCGCCATGTTCTTGTCCCCTTCTCACGCCGAGGCCGTTCCTGCGCCTTTTTTGAGACGCTCAATGCCTCTAACGTTTATCCTGGCGGGTGTCGGAACGTGTGTCAAGTGCTTGAACTTGGAGGAGCCCTCGTGGCGGGGGTCTCCCATCGCGGATTTCCGTGCGTTGGAAGTTTTGCCTTTTCTCCTCTCCGACTTCCTGTTCCTCTTGTGAGCAGGCACATCTCGGCAAAGGTACCGTCGGGAAGGGCCCCCATCCCACACAGTATCTCGTAGCCTGGTCAAGATGCGTTTTTGTGAGCCACCATTCCAAATTCTGCTTGACAGGGAGCAGGGAAACGACTTAGGAGTAGATTAATACTCGCGGTAAAAATGGGCGCGATTGATGGTTGCGTGGAGATTTGCCACAAGGCCATGATTTTCAATCCGTTGCGAGACCGCTACCCCAAACTTCCCACTCCCACCCCGAGACCCGAGGACCGTCGGCGGACGCCTCGCTACGCAGTTTCGCTCAACGCCCAGATTCGCGTTCTTTTGCCCGAGCAGAGCGGCGCAACTCTCGTGGCCAAAGTGACCATTGAAAACCTAAGTGTGGCGGGCGCACGTGTGCATGTTCCTGAGATTAAAAAAGAGCACGTACCCGTGTTCATTCGTGCGCGCCGCAAATGCTCGTTGATCTGCCAGTTGCCTGGTTCTGAAGTTCCTTCCGTTCTCTCGGGTGAAATTGCGTGGATTGATATCCATCATGACGCGCTTCAACACAGCGCCCATCTGGATGTGGAACTGTTGGATACCCCGCCCGAGGAGAAAGAGCATTTGGCCCGTTTTCTCGATCAGTTGGCGGCGAAAAGTCGGTCCAAGTGAGAGGCAATCCGCGCGCCGTCGAGGTTGGCAAGAGACAGGGCTTAGAACGCGGAGCCGAAGTTGAAATGGATCCAATCGAGGTCGTCGTGCTTATCCTTGAGTGCGAGCACGCCCAGGCTGACTTCAATATAGAAGCCGTGCAGCATTTCGAATTCGCTGATGCCGGATCGCCACCGGGGTCCATAGTGGCGACCCTTGGCCGTCGAAAAACGAATCCCCAGACCCGTGCTGGCGCGCGGTTTGCCGAGTTCAAACGGTTTCTCGCCCAACATGCCCGCATCGAAGAATAGAAAACCCTTGAATGGGCCATAGATCGGAAAGCGCAGTTCATCTTGCACGAGCAGTTTCGTCGAGCCACCGATATGCAGGTTGTGGTCCTTGTCGTCCACGGGGCCGGCGCCCCGAAACGAAAAGGCGCGCAGGTCGTTGCCGCCGCCCAGAAACAGACGTTCCGAAATGCCCACATTCTGCGCGTTCAGCGGCATCCAGCCCAACTTCACGTTGAGCGCATGAATCAGGTAGTCGTTCAACTTGTTGTATAGGGAATAACGGCCCGTCAATTTCAACAGTGGACCATCGGCATATCCCGCCTCGACGCCCCCGCCCAGAATATGTCCGCGCGTCGGCCACCACCAATCGTCCGTTGTGTTCTCTTCGGCATAATAGCTCAGAGCGGCGACCGGATAGTCTCCGAAATCCTCTTCCGTTTCGTGGTGGCGATGATGGCCGTTTCCAAACTGACGCCACGTGTCGTAGTAGCCGTCTTGTTCGGTCTGAACGTATTCCAGGCGTGCGCCCCAGTCCTCCGTGAGATAACCCTCCCGCAGAATGCGCGTGAGCACGGCCGAAATGCCGGTATGGGTCTCGTCGTATTCGCGGAAACGCAGAGCCTCGTGGTAGAGATCAAGACGGAATGGAATAAGTCCCGAGCGGTCGCCGCGGAAATATCGGTCAAGCCATGTTCCGGGCAGATTGAAGTAGCGATCCAAATAGGAGATGCGCAATTCGCGGTCATGCGTGCCGAGCAGGAACGACGTGCGCAGGTGACGCGCTTGTCCAAATAGATTGCGGTTGACATAGGCGCCGTGCACATAGACGCCCTCGAGTTCGCTCAAGCCCACGCCGAAGATGAGGTTCCCGGTGTTCCCCTCCTCGACCGTGATCACGGCGTCGCGTTGGTCTTCTCGGTTCGTCATGCGCGGCTCGACCTTGACGGAATCAAAGATGCCCAGACTGCGCAAACGATCCGCCGTCGCCACTTCCTGAAAACGCTGGTAGGCTTCGCCCGTTTTGAGCGAGACCTCGCGCCGAATGACTTCGTCATCAACGGGTGGCGAAAGGCGCGCGTGAATGCGTTCGAGAAAGTTCAGACCCTCCGCGGGATATTCATTTCTCTGGATCAAGACCTGGCGGACATACACGCGCTCATGCTCGGCGATCCGAAGGTCAAAATGGGCGATGCCTCGTTGCGGTTCGAGCCTGCGATCCCAATAGACCTCGGCGTTGATGTAGCCCAGGTCGCCATACATGTCTTTGACTTTCTGAATACCTGCCGCGAATTGCTCTGCGTTGTAGTAGTGCCCTCGGAGAGCGTCGAACGGTTCGATCACTCGTTCCGGCAGGAAGAGCTCCGCGCCGGTCGCATGAATTTCTCCGACGCGATAACGTGGGCCCTCTTCGATCTCGATGATCGGGCTGATCCACTTGCCCTTCGGGTCCGAAATCCATTCGCGCGCATGGATCTGGACATCGAAATATCCCTTCGACAGGTAGCGCAAGCGAACCATGTCGAGATCATCTTGAAACGCTCGGCTATTGTAATAGTTCTTGAAGAAAAGCCACGAACCCTTGTTTTCGAGCGGGAATCGGAGACGAAAGGCGGGGATGTGCTTGTTGCCTCGGAAGTGCAAATCCTTGATCTGGAGTTTTTGGCCTTCGTCAACAAACACCTGCACCCGGGTTTGCGTGGTCCCATAGTCCGTCTTGTTGACGCTGACCGTTGCGTTCGAATAGCCTTTGGCGCGATACAAGCGTTCGATGGCCGACCGGATTATCAACGCACTGTCGGGCGCGAGAAGATCGCCCGGTTTGACCGGGCAAGCGCCTTTCAGCGAATCCGTGGGGATCTTGGTGTTACCGGCAAACTCGATTTCTTTGATGGCGGGGTTTTCGCGCACCACCATGATGAGCTTGATTCCACCTTCCACTTTTTCGCAGTAGGGCGGGATCGGGATATCTATGAAATAGCCCGTCTTCCAGATGGCTTGCAGGATTTCGCCGGGCAGTCGGGGGCGGTAAGGTTTTCCGACTTGGATGGGGAGAGCGCGAAGGACCTTCTCGCGGCTGATTTTGTTCAGCCCCTGAATCTCGATTTCTTGTATGATTTCGCCTTCTTGCGCCGCGGCCGGCAAGACAAGCAGAATAAGAAAGAGTGCGGGAACGAGCAGTACTGCCCGCTTCTTCGGACGAAGGATCAGAGGGAACGCGCCTGGCGAAGCCGCGGCGTTCCAACGCCTAGCCATTCGGATGTCCATCAAAAGCAATTAAGACAGTAAAAAGAGAACACCGTGCTTCGCTTTCCCCCTCTGCCGGAAGCGGAGCAACCGGATACTAAATGAGATCGGGTTTCGCTTGCAAGCAAGAAAACGACGTGCAACTGCGTTATATGGAGTGCATAGCGCTTGAACAGGAGGCAGGCCGATGCCAAGGCATGGTTTCCGGCGGCATGGTTTGGTGACGGTACTGATCGTGACAACGCTGCGAAGCGGCTGCTTGTTCGCCGCCGACTGGTTTGTGGCCCCCAACGGGGCGAGCACAAACCAAGGCACAATGGCCAGTCCTTGGGACCTGGCAACGGCCGTGTCGGGTCAGAAAGCGGTCAAGCCGGGTGATGCGATCTGGCTGCGCGCGGGAAGATACAAAAATGCAACGTCCGAGTTTACGCTGAATTCATCCGGCGAAACCAGCAGGCCCGTTATCGTTCGCAACTATCGCAATGAGCGCGCCACAATAGACGGAACGCTGACCGTGAACGGCAGCGATGTGTGGGTGTGGGGGCTTGAGGTGTTGGTCTCCCAGCCACGACCCGATGTGCCCATGCCCGCCGGTTCTCATCCGACCGAATTAAAACGTCCCTGGGGCGGAATCCAAAGCAACACCAGCGAAAGGAGCAAGATCATCAACTGCATCGTGCATGATACCTGCCAGGGATTCAGCTATTGGCTGGGCGCGACCGACGCCGAAATCTACGGGTGCTTGATCTACCGCAATGGTTGGATCGGTGTTGACCGCACGCACGGCCACGCAATTTATACACAAAATGACAAGGGAACCAAGCGGATCATAGACAATGTCATGTTTGATCCTTACAGTTACCTTCTTCACGCGTATGGCTCCAGTCGAGCGTTTGTGAACGGTTACCATGTCGAAGGTAATATTTTCTTCGGTGGGCCGGTCCTCATCGGCGGCGGAAAGCCTTCTGAGCGGATTACATTTGTCCGTAATCATACATACAAAGCTTCGACACAGTTTGGATATAACGCCCCCTACAATGTGGACGTGACGTGCCGCGATAACTATTTTGCAGGTGATGTGTCGGTCAATCGTTATCAGAAAGCCATTGTGACCGACAACGAGTTTGTGGCGAACGCCAGGGGCAATGTGACTGCGCCGGCCGACGGGCCTTCGCTGGACATTCTGTGGGACCGCAATCAGTATATTGCTTCGTCGTCCGCAACGCTGCAAGCGTGGAAGGACAAGATGAATTTCGACAAGAAAAGCGCACTGACTGTGCGGCAGAACGGTCGTCCAGCGACCAACAAGATCGTCATTCGTCCCAACAAATATGAGCGAGGACGTGCCAACATCGGTGTGTATAATTGGGAAGGTAAATCAAATGTTGAATTGGACCTTGCAGGAATCGTGGAAATTGGCCGGTCGTTCGAAGTGCGCAATGTGCAGGACTTCTATGGCAAACCTGTCGCGTCCGGCGTCTTTCGCGGCGACAAGATAACGGTTCCTTTGATTCGAGGCGTAAAGAAGATGGAATTGAAACTGCCCGGCGATCCCACGGGGCGCGTGTGGCACACGTTGGGCGACTATCCGGAATTTGACGCTTTTGTCCTCTCTACGAGCAATTAAGAAGGCACGGGCCGGCACGATGTGTTTATTCTCAAAGTGCCGCCATTGAAGTAATCCGGAGGGCACGATAGATGGACGCAATCCCATCGGTTGGCGGGACAAGTAACAATTTGCATCGCTCTTATCCAAATATCCCCCAAGCCATTCATCTTTTGCTGCTGGGTTGGCTCCTTCTTGTTTTGATTTCTATCCCGATTGTGCTCCTGGAAAAAGCTTCGGGCGTCCCTTTCACAAAACATCCTGCGACCGATGCCTTCATGAGTCTTATCGCATTGGGGCTACTCCTTCTGTTGGGTTTGAAGAAGACCCGGGCATCCTTCCAGAATGTTTTTCCCATGGCTCCCATTCGCCTGGCGTTTCTCTTGCCAATGAGTCTCACAGTCCTCGGCTTGGGGATTCTGCTTTCAGAAGTGGATAATTTTTTCCGCACGATTCTTCCGGCGCCCCAGTGGATTTCCGATGTTTTCGCGAAGCTGATGCAAACGGACAAACGCCTTTGGGGTTCCATCCTGGCGCTCGTGATCGTTCCTCCTTTGACCGAGGAGTTGTTGTTTCGCGGGTTGATTCTGCGAGGGTTTCTGAGCCGTTACACCGTGAACAAGGCGGTTGTCGCGTCCGCGATACTTTTTGGCGTCTTTCATCTCATTCCCTGGCAAATTCTTGGAGCCACTGTGTGGGGATTTCTCTTTGGATGGTGGTTTGTGACGACACACTCGCTTCTTCCTTGCCTGTTTGGTCATGCTTTGGCGAATGCATTTCCGTTGTTGATCAGCAATCTTCCCCTCGAAATCCAAGGCATGACGGGCGCAGTAGCCGATCGTGTGCAATTCCAACCTCTTTGGCTGGATTCTTTTGGCCTCGTATTAGCTGGAGTGGGATTGTGGCTTCTCGTGCGCATGTTTCGAAGCGAGAAAAATGTTTCAAGGGCCGATGGTCATGCCTCGCAGCTGCAGCAAGACTCTTGTAGAACCCAGGACGAATGATTCGTGGAAGATATATCATTCCATCCTACACCGACGGAGAAAGAAGATGCGAGCGATCCATGTGCTAGCGCCAATAGCCATCTTCGCGATTGTCGCAGGCATTCCGGCGCAAGAGCAGACCACCAATAAGCCGGAACTGAACATTCCACGTCCGGCGCCTCTCCTTGCAGCGGGCTCGTGGGCTAATGCTCTAAAAGAGCATCCGCGTCTTTTTGGTCCGCGCGCTCATCTGCAAATGCTGGCGCAGACAAAATCCCAAACTTATAAGGAGATCAAATCCAACAAATCGTTACAGGCGGTTGGGATTACGCACGCAATCGAAGGCGTCGGCCGAGAGCAGATCGCGCCCTTCATTCAGGCGGCAATGAGGAATGTGGCGCGAGGTGCAACCGACATTCACCAGGACACATGGATTTGGCTCACCGATGTTGCGTTGACCTATGACCTTTTTTTCGATGCAATCCCACCGCCGGACCGCGCGAAGATGATCGAGTGGATGAACGCGCACCTTGGCAAATACAAGACCGACGAGAATGCGTTTCACAATTCCACACTTTCAAAAATCCTGTGCTACTTGCGGATTGCCTATGCAACATGGGGTGAGAACCCTCGAGCAAAAGAGTTCTGCGATTATGCGCTATTGAATCTTTACGAAGGTAAAATCGTACCTGTGCTCCGCGAGTTCGGCGCAGGCGGCGGATATACCGAATGTGGATGGTATTGCCGGGGTTCGCTGTGGCATCTCGTCCAGGCGCTGGAACTGGCGCGACGCATGGAGGGATACGATGGTTTCCAAAAAGCCCCGGATTTCTTCTATCAGCGTCTTGCCTATGAAATATTCCAACCCTATCCCGGCCTCTGGATGTATGGCGCGGAACGTTATCCCGTCGAAGGCGATGGGGCAAACACTTACGGCGGTCACAATGAATATCCTCGCCACTTGCGAACGCTCCTTGCTCAGTATTTTCGCGGGTCCGAGTTGTCTCGCTTCGTCGTGAATAAGCGGCGCAAGGGGTCGAATTTCGAAGCGCGGTTTGTGGACTTTCTTTACGAGGAACAAGCCGATGCGCCGCTCAGTCTTTCCACTTTCCCGCTCGCCCATCTCGCTTCCGGCATCGGCAAAGTCTATGCGCGAAGCGATTGGACGGACGATGCGACCTGGTTCCGCTTTGACTGCGGCGACTACTGGAATGGCCATCAGCATTTCGAGGTCGGGAACTTCGAGATTGTCCGGCGCGAGCCTCTCGCAACCGAGAGCGGCGAGTATCACGACTACTTGTCGAACCACTCCGTGAATTGGCTCATTCGCACCCTCGCTCACAATTGCATCCTGGTCTATCAACCGGACGAGAAATGGAGCCGAATGCGCGACGGTGAGCGAAACCAATATGCAAACGATGGCGGCCAGACGAAAAAGTGGGAATGGACCGTGGATACGCTCGACATCTGGAAGAGCCGGCGCGCGCAATTCGAGCGCGGCGACATTGTCGCCTATCAGAACCGTCCCGAATATCTGTATGTTGCCGGCGATTGCACAAACGCTTACGTGCCGTCGAAACTCGCATCCTGGATTCGGCAGATTGTATTCGTCCGGCCCCATACGTTCGTCATTTTCGACCGCGTTGTGAGCACCCGTCCCGATTATGAAAAGACTTGGCTCCTGCATTCGCGTAACGAACCGGAGATCAAGGACCAAACAACCGTAATCGCAAACGGGAAAGGCTGGCTTGTTGTCCAGACGCTTTTGCCGGAGAAACCGCTCATTCGCAAAATCGAAGGATACACGTATCGTGGGGAAACCTTCGATCCTCCGCAAACCGCCCTCACCCCACTCGCAAACCGCTGGCGCATCGAGGTTCTTCCATCCGTTGCTCAGTCCGAAGACGTATTTCTCCATGTTTTGACAACCGACGAACCGAAACCGGCCGGTCTTGTGAAGAAAGCAAATCAAACAGGCGCGCGCCTTGGTGAAATCGAAGTATTGTTCGAAGGCAACATCGGCGGAACTCTTACGATTTCCGGCAAGCCAGTCTCTCTCAAAGCGGAAATTGAAATGGGGAAGTATGAGAAGTAGTGATACGCCGCCTCAGTCTGATGCAACCGCTGCTGCCGCCCCGACACGAAGGTCACGCAAGGCCGTCGCCTCGTCTGTTTTCGCCATCGTCGGCCTCATCGGCATCATCTTTGTCGGGTTTCAGTTCAGGTCCGCGGCTCTCCTGATGTTTCTGTATGACCTGGGGATGGGAATTCTGCTGTTTCTTGCGTTCTCGTTCATGATCTTGTGCCTCCTGGCGATTCTGTTGGGCAAGAAGGCGAGCGATGACATGCGGGCTTCTTCCAGGCGGCTCGCCGGCATCGTGCTTGCGCGCGTGGGAATCCTTCTCGGTGCATGCAATATCGTGCTGGCCGTGGTGCTGGTAGTGGCAGTATGGCACCACGTGATATACCCCGAAATCCAATCGCATACGCGCTGGCGGCACGATACACGGTCGCTGTCAGTCGCCATCGAGGCCTATTATGTTGACCACAAGGTTTATCCCGCTTGGGGAGTCGGTGCGGGCGGCCCCGGAGGGACATGGACCTACAACTACTGGGTTGCCTCGCTTCCGAACACTTCGCGGTTTCGCCCCGCCGGGCATTTTGAGCGCAAGGAGCTCGGGCCATTCTTCTGGTACAAACGAGTGCAGCAAGACTCCAACCACCCCGCCAATCTGCCCTGTTTTCTACTGAACGGCACGGCGCCGGGGCAGCTCTTCCTGACGTTGACGACGCCTCTGTCTTATATCTCGTCCTATCCGGCCGATCCGTTCAGTCCGATCCCAGGCGCGACGTTTGTCTATTGGTCGGTTGCCCCAGGTGCGCCGGATCCATCGGGCAAAATCGTCAGATCGACGAGCAACTTCGGCTGGATTCTGGTGTCGCCGGGACCGGATCGTAAGTACGACATTCTGGGCGACTGGGGCGTCTATGACCCGAATGTGCCTCAGCCCTCGGAGCGACTGAAAACCGGATCGAACAGGAAAGGTTACGCATTCACTTATGACCCGACCAACGGTACCTTCAGTCATGGCGATTTCTGGCGCGTAAAGCAATGAATCCTTCCGCAATGACCGTATCCTCCTGAATGCTCAGTCCAAATGGGAAATGGGATTGGCCGGACACGGACGGAACGAATACCGTGACCTTTTATTTGCCGGTTTGCAGTAAAGCTTGACGGCAGATTTCCGACAATCCTTCTTGTCGTTTTGCGTGGCGTATCTCGAATGGTGATTTCACATAACTCTGTCCTGATGCGACGCAAACCGGACGTCCATGTTGCGAGAGAAACGTAAACGGACAAACGAAGCGGGTGATGGCGACCAGCGGCCCTCGCCGCCTTCGACATCTTCGGCGCAAAGGGAAGGCAAGGCCGCAAGCGTTTCGAGCGCCCCGAAACCGGCCCGCAAGAAAGTCTCGCTCGCTTTCAAATTGTTCCTTCCTCTTTTTGGCATCCTTGTATTGGTTCTGATTGAAGTCGTATTGCGCGTAGCGGGATTCGGTTCGCGGACCAGGCTGTTTGTGCGCACGAAAGGCGCAGACGGCACGCCGGTCTATCGGCTCAACCCGCAAGCCGCCGAGCGATTCTTCTTCCGGCGATTCGAGGGACGGCCGGTTGCCCCGTCGCGGGTTCTGCCCGTGGAATTCCCCGTTCACAAACCGCCGGAAACCATCCGGATTATCACGATGGGCGACTCGACGGCCGCGGGTTTTCCCTATCCGCGCAGCGCGGCATTCTCCGGTTTCTTGCGCGCCATGTTGAGCGATCTTCATCCAAGCAAGAAGTTTGAAGTCATCAATTGCGCAATGACGGCGCTCAACAGCTTTGCGGTTCTCGATTTCATGCCCGAGGTGCTGCGCGCGAAGCCCGATCTGATCGTGATCTATTGCACTCACAACGAGTTCTATGGATGCCACGGCGTGGGTTCACTCGAAGCCATTACTACCAACCGCACGCTCATTCGCCTTTTCATGGCCGTTCAAAAAACGTGTCTGTATCAGGGGGTCAAAGCGTTGGCGAAAGGGCTTCGGCGGCCAAGCGATGCCAAGGCGGCCACCACTCTGATCGAGGTGATGGCGCGCGATCAGGAAATCCGCCGGTACAGCCGAAAGCATGCCATCGCCGAGAGCAGTTTCCGCAGGAATCTGGAGGCGACGCTCAAATGCGCGCAAAAGGCGGGCATTCCCGTTGTTGTCACGACGGTCGTTTCCAATGTGAGGGATCTGTCGCCGTTGCGCTCAGCGCATCGCGCCGATTTGGGTGCGAACGATCTCCAGCGCTGGGAAGCGTTGTGGAGCGAGGCGGTTCAGAAGCAACAGAGCGGCGATTTCGAGCGTGCCGCGACACTGTACCGCCAGGCGCTCGAGATTGACCCGGAGTATGCCGAGTGCCATTTTCGGCTGGCGCAATGCCGGGCACACGCGGGCCAATGGGAACAAGCCCGCCCCGAATTCCTCGCGGCGCTGGAATACGATGCGCTTCATTTCCGCGCGTGTCCCGTCTTCAATGAAATTGTTCGCGAAACCGTGGCCCGCAGCCGTACCGACCAGTCGCCGGCGATTTTGGCCGATGTTGTCCCTGTCTTTGACAAAGAAACGAGCGGCGGGATTGTGGGTTACGAGTTGATGACCGATCATTTGCATCCCAACACGCGCGGCAACTATCTGATCGCGCGGACAATTTGTCAAACGCTGGCGGAAAGCGCGATGCGCGCGCGGTTCGGGCCGTCGTGGGATTTCGCGCGACTGCGCCGTCTCGAGCAATACGAGCGCGAAGTCGGCTATTCGCCGATCGAACGCTATTTGACCTCCCAGATTCTCGTGAGCCTCTATGACGGATTTCCGTTCGAAACGCAAATCAACCGCGAGCAAAAACTGGCGCAATTGAACGACGAAACGAGCCGATGCGTGGCGGCCCTCAGCTTCGAAGAGCGTCGCCAACTCCTGCAATGGTCCGGGAGAATCCACACGTTCGCTCTCCATTTGCAGCTGGGCGACACCTACTGGGAGCGCGGCAACTACGCCCAGGCCGCCGAGTCCTATCGGGAAGCGACTCGCCAGGTCGGGCAGGGGAGTCCGGAAGACTATCAGCACGCATGGGTCGGTCTGGCGAAGGCGTCCCGAAAGATGGGCGCTTTCGACGAAGCAATTCGAGCATACGAAGAAGCGCTCAAATTTCCCGGCCAACATGCGGCCATTTCGTATAATATTGGGCGGCTTCACATGGATCGTCGCGATTTCGTCCGCGCCGAGCAAGCATTGGCCAGAGTTCTCGAAGAGCGGCCCGACGATAGCGATGCTTTGATCAACCTGGGTCTTATCGCTCGCGATCAAAATCAAGCCGGCCGGGCGCGGCAATACTTCGAGCGCGCGGCGGCGACCGAAACGGGCCGGGTTCTTGGCAACTACCACCTGGGCTGGCTCAGTTTCATGCAGGGAAACCTTGACAAAGCCAGTGAGTATTTGCGCCAAGCGTTGGCCGCCGACGCGCGACATGTCCAGTCGCTTCGTGTTCTGGGTTTTTGCCACCTCCAACGAGGGGAATATGATCAGGCCGAGACGGCGTTTTCTCGCGCTGTGGAGATTGACGCTTCAGATGCGGCCACGTGGTATAATCGTGCCTGCGCGGCGGCTGCTCAGTCGAAAACCGATTTGGCGCTCGAGAGTGTGAAACAGGCGATTAGCCTCGGTGGCGCCGAGATGAGCAAACGAGCGGCGGCGGAACCGCTTTTTGGATCCTTGCGCGCAGATCCGCGTTTTCAAGCACTCTTGCGGTGATTCGGACGAGAGGCGGACGTGAAACATCGGACAGAACATCCGAGCGCGATTGCACTATCTATCCCTTTGAAGAAGGAGTAACGAGCATGAACAGGGCAGCAAAGTGGCTTACAGTGGTTTGTCTTTTTGTCACACTATCGGCGTTGCCGTTGCATGGAGCCGAAAGCGGTGGTGGCGGCTGGATTGACCTATTCAACGGCCGCGATCTCACGGGTTGGACTCTTCTCAATCCAAAAGGGAAGAACGGTTGGCGAATTGAGAACGGTGTGATCATCAACCAAGTGCCCAGCACCAATATCTCTACCGAGAAGCAATTCCGGGACTTTGACCTGCACTGCGAGTATCAAATTCCCCCTCGCAGCAATGCCGGCATCTACATTCTGAACCGCTATGAGGTTCAGATTTTTGACGACTACAATCGGCCAATCCACTCCCACATGTGCGGGTCCATGTATGGCGAAATCACGCCGACGGCCAATGCCTGCAAGCCACCGGCACAGGACTTCCCCAAGATTGCGGAAACGGAATGGCAGACCTTTGACATCAGCTTCCGTGCGGCTCGTTACAACGAAGCCGGCGAGAAGACCGAAAACGTGCGTGTCACGGTCGTCCATAACGGCGTCAAAATCATTGACAACGCCGAATTGAAGACCCCGACCGGCGCGGGGCGGCGATTTGACGAGGAAGTGCAAGGCCCCCTTTTGCTTCAAGGCGATCACGGCAGCGTCGCCTATCGCAATTTCAGAATTCGTGGCAAGGTCTATGATCCGCCCGATCCCAAAGCGCCCGCGCCGAACGTGATCGGCGTTGCGATCCAGCCCAAAGACATGCCGGACAACAAAGCGGCGGGTTTGGCGCTGACGTGGCGGACACCAAACCACGCTCTTGCTCCGTCCTATCAGGTCTATCGCGGCGAATCGGCCG
>Ga0315277_10002401_pt1 | contig 26187 bp, 18 predicted proteins | sample YL17G05_15_MG_FD_203695 | JGI IMG/M metagenome (GOLD analysis project Ga0315277, IMG submission 203695) | Sediment microbial communities from Yellowstone Lake, YNP, Wyoming, USA - YL17G05_15 | ecosystem: Environmental > Aquatic > Freshwater > Lake > Sediment | place: USA: Wyoming | collected... | reverse complement strand
GCGATCCCCTCCCCGTCGCACTGGTTCACTTTGCAGCCGAAGGTGATGACACGGACTGTGGTCATGACAGGAAGATGATAGCACAATCCGGTAGGGCGCACTTCCAGTCTGCCGGCTTGCCCCCCGAAGCCTGGGCGAAGGGAGGTGGGACAGGCTTCGCTAGGACGCCGGGAATGTCACCCGGCCATGGAGCGCGGGGGACGCTACTGCTTCGCCTTCTTGTGCGCCTTCTCGGCCGCTTCCCGCAGCTTCGGGTCCGGAGAGGTCAGGTATTGCTCGACCAAGGCCTTGGTAGCACTCCCCGAAGTCCGCAGATAGTCCAGGTCCTCCGCCGCCACTGGCACTCCACACCACGCCTTGACAGCCAGGAGCGACACCGCCGACCACTGCACCGTCGCCTGCCCCGACTCTGTCGCCACCTCTGTCACGCCCTTGGGTTTGTAGACTGCCATCGCCAGGTCCGCCTTCTCCAAGCACAGGAAGTCATCCGAGCGGTTCGACACCAGGATGGCGCAATCGCCGGCCAACTGCCCGGAGTACGGCACCGTCTGGCTCCGCAGGCCCTTCACTGTCCTGGATGCCTTCACCCGCCCCATCGCCACATCCGCTGGCGCACGGTGCAGCTCCTTGATCGCCTCCCGCATCTCCCGCAGCGAATCCGACGGCAGCTCTGACCTAGGCCAGGCGCTGATCTGCTTGTAGCGCATCAGATCCCGGTATGCCCAGCCCAACTGAAAAACGCCCAAGAGCATCCAGCGGGGGTTCAGCTCCAGCTCGTAGCCATACTTGCCCAGAATCGCCAAGGCCAGGAAGTCACTTCCCAGATTCCACAGGCCCACTATCCCCAGCATGATCCCATCACCCAGCACCGTGCGCTCGTCCCGGGTCGCGAACCCCACCGCGGCCACCACCAGCATGGCAACCGCTATCACCAGCAAGCCGTAGATCAGCACCGCCATGCCCAGGCCGACCTCGGCCACCGCCGCCATCAACTCCGGATCCGCGCCCCCCATGACGACCCACGCCCCCAGGTTGATCAACCCCCAGATCAGCAGCGACTTCGCGGACCCCACCACCGCGCCCTCCCGCGCCACATCCCGCACCACAGGCAGCGCGTCGCGATTGAACTGCACCTGTGCCTCCGCCATCGCCAGCCACCTCCTGTGAGTTGTCCCTCTGCGCAGCGACCTGGCCCCTCGTCGCCCTCCGGCCAGCCGTCGGCATTACATGCCACATAACCCGCGGGGAGTACGCGGTGCGCCCGCCAGACCCCTTGACCATGATGGTAGGGCAGACTTCTAGTCTGCCAGTAGGGGCACGCTGCCAGCGTGCCATCGTGGGGCACGGCTCGCACTGCGCCGCCACCGAAAGCGCGATGGCGGCCACCGTCTTCTGCGCCGGGTGTGCTGGGGGTGCTGATTGAGGCTCTAACGCGAGGGACTCTCTAGCTGGCCCCGAACTCCCGCCGCACTGCCTCCCGCGCTTCCTCCCTGGTGCTGATGTTGCCCTCGATCTGCCGATCCAGGAGGAACTGCAGCGCCTCGCCCACCTTCGGGCCGGGCGGGAGATCAAGGAGCGACATCACCTCGTTGCCGTTGAGCAGTGGCTTCATCGCCGCCAGCGCGGCCGCCTCGCCGACCTCCGCGATGCGGGAGCGCAGCTCGGCCAGGCGCTGCTGGAACTCAGGATAGTCGGAGGGATCGCTTGCCCTCACGTCGGCCTCCGCAAGGGCGATGGCGTTCTCGATCTGACCGCCGACTTCGAACATGAGGCGGCGCACCGCGGCGAGAGACCATTCCGGTGAGTAGAACGGAATCCGCAGGTGGTGGCGGACGAGCAGCGCCACCTGCTCCACCAGCGCGGCGGGCTGGCGGAGGCGAGTGAGAATCTCGCGCGCGCGCTCCGCGCCCAACTCCTCGTGACGGTAGAAGTGAATGCCGCTCTCGTCCGTGGAGAAGGTGTCGGGCTTGGCGATGTCGTGGAGCAGGGCCGCATAGCGAAGCGCCTTGTCCTCTGGCACGAAGGCGACGGTGTCCAGAGTATGGTCGAGCACATCCTTGATGTGGTGTCGCTCGGGCTGGGGCAGGTGCAGCCGAAGCAGCTCCGGCAGCACGTGCTCAGCAAGCCCAAGGTCAATCAGTAGCCGCAGGCCCTCCACCGGGTGCTCTGCGAGAAGAACGCCGTCCATCTCGTCGCGGATACGTTCCCACGAGATGCGCGTCAGCTCCTGAGGCCGCTTGGCGATGGCGACCGCGGTGGCAGGATCGAGCTCGAAGCCCAACTGGGCGCAGAATCGCACCGCGCGAAGCATGCGCAGCGGGTCTTCGGCGATCCGTTCCGCCGGAGTGCCCACGAAACGGACCAGGTGCCCGGCCAGATCGGTGCGGCCGCCGAAAGGATCGAGCAGCTCGCCGGTGTGCAGGTTGCGAGCGATGGCGTTGATGGTGAAATCCCGACGTTCCAGGTCCGCTATCACGTCGTCCCCAAAGGTGACCTGTGGCTTGCGCGAAGCGCCGTCATAGGTGTCGGCGCGGAAGGTGGTGATCTCCGCCTTCACGCCATCTTTCATGATCCCCACGGTGCCGTACTTTTCCCCCACCAGCCACACCGCCTCCGCCCAGGGCGAGACCCGTCGCCGGATCTCCTCCGGGATCGCGTCGGTGGTCAGGTCCAGGTCCTTGATAGGCCGCCCCAGCAGCCGATCGCGCAGAGAACCGCCCACCAGGAAGATCTGGCGGTCGGAGAAGGCGATGGTAAGTTGCCGCGAGAGCTGGTCGGTCGACATGGAAGCCTGCCCATCGCAGGCGGATGGGCGCCTCACCTCAGTTTCCACGCCCGGCCCCGCCGCCCCTGTCGCCGCGTCGGAAGGAAGGGTAGACAGGCACAAGGCGCCGAGTGGGGCGAAGGGATAGAGCAGGGCGCGGCGAAGAGGAGTCGAAGCTTGATCTGCCCGCCCGCTGGGCATGCTACGGGCGAGGGCGGGCACGAGGGATCCTAATGTCGCCGGGCCGTGTCCCTCCGGCGACACGGCCTAGGTAGGCACATTGAGTGGGAGCATGACAGAGGGAGCAGAGAGAGGGCAGGGCCGCGGTAGTATCAACCTCCGCACCGTCACCATTGCCTTCTTCTTCCTGATACTCATTGCCATCGGCGGGTTCTACGGCGAGCTGGTCTATGGGGCGAGCTACATGTTCGCCTCCGGCGTCCCCTCCATGGCCTGCATCTTCCTGCTGTTCGTGCTCGGCGGCATCAACATGCTGTTGCAGCGGGTGGGCAGAAAGGGGCTCCAGAGAAACGAGCTGCTCACCATTTACGCCATCGTGCTGGTGGCCGGCCCGCTGATGACCCACGGAATCCTCGCCTGGATGATCGGACACGACCTGGCGCCGCGCTACTTCGCACGCGCCATCACCGAATGGCAGACTGCGTTCCTGCAGTACTTCCCGGACTGGTTCTCGCCCACCAACGTGGATGCGGTGGAGAACTACTTCCGCGGCGAGGTGCCCGTGCCCTGGGGGGCATGGTGGCCCACCCTCGCGGCCTGGGGCTCGTTCATGATCGCGCTGTTCGTCTGCACTCTCTCGGTGGTGGTGCTGTTTCGCCTGCAGTGGATCACCCATGAGCGCCTCAGCTTTCCCCTGGCGCAAGTGCCCCTGGAGCTGATCCGAACGGAGGAGAGCGACCGCCGGGGCATCGGCCGCCTCCCCGTGGTGGCGGTGTTCTGGATGGGATTCGCGGTCACGCTGGTAATCGCCCTCATCAACGCCCTCGGAATCTTCTTCCCGGCTATGCCCGGCATCCCCCTGGTAGGCAAGACGCTGGTGCAATGGCAGAAGGTGGGGCCGATGGCCGGCATCGGTCAGGTTGACCTCTGGCTCGACCCTACCATGATCGCCATTGCCTTCCTCATCCCCAAGGAGCTCTCGTTCTCCTGCTGGTTCTTCTGGCTGGTGCGGGTGGCGATGACCGTGATGGCCATCACCGCCGGACACACCCCGCAGTTGCCGGAGGACTGGTACGAGACCTCCTTCCCCGCCCCCTACTACCAGGGCGGCGGCGCGGTCCTCGCTCTGGGCCTGTGGGTGCTGTGGACCGGCCGACGGCACCTGGCGCGGGCGCTGCGGCTGGCGGTCACCGGCCGCCCGGACGCTTCCGATCCCGGCGAGCCGCTCACCTATCGCTGGGCGGTAGTGGGGATGATCGCCTCTCTCGCCTACATGACCTACTTCTGCATCGTGATCGGCACCCGACCGCTCGTAGGCCTGGCGATCGCCTGTCTGATCGTGTCGCTGTATGTAATGTGGGCGAGGCTGCGGGCGGAGACGGGTCTGGGATTCATCCCCTTCCCGCTCGGGGTAGAGGACATGATGATGGTCCCCGGCGGCAGCGCCGCCTTCCGCTTCAAAGAGTCCGTCGCCCTCATCGGCCTGCGCTGGACCTACTTCCCGGGCTTTGGCGAGTCCTTCGAAGTCGTCACCGGGAACGCCCTCGAGGCGTTCAAGATCGCAGATTCCGCGCGCATCACCGCGCGCCCGCTGTTCAAGGCGATGGTGGCGGGGTTCCTGTTCTCGATGGCGGTCGGATTGTACGTACTGCTGACGGGGACCTACCACTACGGCTTCATGGACATGAACTGCGCTTCTTCGGGTTGGCTGCACTCCCAGATGCGCGGGGTGGGCGGGCGCATCTATGAGATGGTGACCAACCCGACCAAGTTTGACATCAACGGGCTGATCGCGCTGCTGGCGGGGGCCCTCGTGGCCGTGATCCTGGGAGCGCTGCGTCTCCGGCTGTGGTGGTGGCCGCTGCATCCCTTCGGCTACCTGGCGGCGAACTGCTGGGGGATGCACTGGTACTGGCAGGCGTTCTTTGTGGGATGGCTGCTGAAGAGCCTGGTGGTGCGCTACGGCGGGCTGCAGCTCTACCGGCGGATGGTGCCCCTGGCGATCGGGCTGCTGGTAGGAGACCAGGTGGGGGCTGGCTTGCGAGTGGTGCTGACGATTATCTCGAAGAACATGTAGTTCTCCGTCTGGGCGATCGGCTCCGGAGGTAACAGAGGATGAAGAAGGTGCGCATCGGCGTGGCTGGCGTCGGCGGCATGGGACAGGGCCACTGCGCCTACATGGGCAAGCTGGTGGGGGGTGAGCTGGCGGCGGTCTGTGATAGCCACGCTCCCATCGCGGAGCAAGTGGGGAGGAAATTCGGCGTCCCGCACTTCAGCGATCACAAGAAGATGCTCGACTCCGGCCTGGTTGACGCGGTGCTGATCGCCACCCCGCACTACTTCCACCCACCCATCGCCATAGACGCCTTCAAGCGCGGCCTCCACGTGCTCACCGAGAAGCCCATCGGGGTGTCGGTGAAAGAAGCGAGGAGGATGGCCCGCGCCGCGGAGAAGAGCGGCTGCGTCTTCTCCGTGATGTACCAGATGCGCTGCACCCCCGCGGGACAGGCGGCGAAGAAGCTGATCGAAACCGGCCGAGTGGGCGAGCTGGTGCGGGTGAGCATGATCTTGGGCATGTATCGCTCTCAGGCCTACTATGATTCGGGCGGCTGGCGGGCCACCTGGAAGGGAGAGGGCGGCGGCGTGCTCCTCAACCAGGCGCCTCATGGGCTGGACCAGTTCGCCTGGCTGGCCGGCATGCCCAAGACGCTGATCGGCCACACCCGCACCCGCCTCCACGAGATCGAAGTCGAGGATGAGGCCTGGGCGACGATGGAGTTCCCCAACGGCGCCCACGGGTATCTGTATGCGGGCGTGATCGAGTCGCCCTCCACCACCCGCTTCGAGATCGTGGGCGACCGCGGCAAGCTCATGTTCGACGAGCAGGGGTTGCGCTTCTGGGAGCTCAAGCCACCCATCAGCAAGTTCACCTGGGACACCAAGGAGATGTGGGCAGCCCCGGAGGCGAAGCTGGCGACGCCGCCCATTGACGCCAAGGATCCCGGACACCTGGGCGTCACCCAGAACTTCTGCAATGCTATCCTCAGGGGCGAGAAGCTGATCTCCCCGGGCGCCGAGGGACTGTGGTCGCTGGAGCTGGCGAACGCCATCATCCTCTCCAGCTATCGCAAGAAGCCGGTGAAGCTGCCGCTGAACGCGAACGAATACGAGGACCTGCTCGCCGAGCTGGTGGCCGCCAGCAAGCCAAAGAAGCGCCTGCGCGAGCAGCGAGTGACCGACTGGGCGTACACCAAGAAGAAGGGCCGCAAGAAGTGAGAGGGAGAGGAAAGCGACATGTGTGAGTGTTGTCAACCGATTCGCGTGCTGGTCTGGTCCGAGTTCAGCGAGCCGAAGAGCGCCTACCCCATAGGCATCCACGGCGAGATCGCCGGCTACCTGAATACGGTGGCCGGAATCACCGCGCGCACCGCCCAGCTCAGCGACCCGGAGCAGGGCCTGAGTGAGGCCGCGCTGGCGGAGACCGATGTGCTGATCTGGTTCGGGCACGTGCACCATGGCGATGTGTCCGACGCCTCCGTCAACCGCATCGTCAAGCGCGTCACCGAGGCTGGGATGGGCTTCGTGCCCCTGCACTCCTCCCACATGAGCCGGCCCCTGTGCGCGCTGATGGGAACCGACGGCATGATCGCCGGCTGGCGCGAGGCGGACGAGTGGCAGAAGGTGACGGTGAAGGCCACCGATCACCCGGTGGCGGCCGGGATCAGCGACTTCGTAGTGCCCCATGACGAGATGTACGCGGAGCCCTTCAACATCAAGGAGCCGGACACGCTGGTGTTCTACTCCCACTTCCAGGGCGGCGAGGAGTTCCGCTCCGGCTGCGCCTGGACCTTCGGCAAGGGAAGGGCTTTCTACTTCCAGCCCGGCCACGAAACCAAGCGGGTGTTCCAGCAGGACGAGATTCGCAAGGTGATCGTCAACGCCGTGAGGTGGACGGCGAAGCGCACCTGAGCTTTCGTGGTATGTGGCAACAGGCGGCAGGAGCCACCGCTCTACCTCCGGGTACAGCGCGTCAGCGACACCGCTGACGCAAAGAGGCTTGCCTTCGCTGTGATCCACAACGGCGTCCGCGTTCCGCGGACGCGGTTGCCATCCGCTGGAACAAACCAGCCCCCTCGCCCGTCTAACTTCCCGATGGTCGGAGGAGACGCTCATCCCCCGACCTAGGAAGGGGACTCACATGAAGCGCTGGCCCGTCGGAGCAGTTATCCTGGCGTCCCTCCTAGCGTTGGCTGTTGCTGGAGTCCTGTGGCCCTCCGGCGCCAAGCCGGCCCTGGCGGCGACTGACCTCACCACCCCCGGCAGCCTCAACGTCGTCGTCAAGCCCGGCGAGAAGCTGCTCACCTGTCCGCTCGAACACACCGACGTGGAGGGCTGGATCACCGGCGACATCGCGCATGTGCGCGTCACCCAGCGTTTCTCCAACCCCTACTCCGAACCCATCGAGGCCGTCTACGTCTTCCCCCTCCCTGAGAACTCCGCCGTCAACGACATGGTGATGCAAATCGGCTCTCGCACCATCCGCGGTCTCATCAAGGAGCGGGAAGAGGCCAAGCAGATCTACGAGCAGGCCAAGCAGGCCGGCAAGACCGCCAGCCTCCTCGAGCAGGAGCGCCCCAACATCTTCACCCAGTCCGTCGCCAACATCATGCCCGGCGATCCCATCGAGATCACCATCTGGTACGTCCAGGATCTTCGATACGATCACGGCCGCTACGAGTTCTCCTTCCCCATGGTCGTAGGCCCTCGCTACATCCCCGGCTCACCCCTCCCCGGCCCCGACACTGGCGGCGGCTGGTCTCCTGACACCGACCGGGTGCCCGACGCCTCCCGCATCACCCCGCCCGTCCTCAAGCCCGACGAGCGCACCGGCCACGATATCTCCCTCGTCCTCCACCTCGACCCCGGCGTCCCCGCCCGCGACATCCAGTCCAAAGCCCACGAAGTCGCAGTTGACTCCTACACCGACATCCCCATTGACATCACCCTGACCGACCGCGATACCATCCCGAACAAGGATTTCACCCTCTCCTGGACGGTCGCCACCGAGCGCCCCGAGGTGGGCGTCCTCACCTATTGCGATGACCGCTCGGGCTATTTCATGCTGATTCTGCAACCGAAGGCAAACTTCGACCAGGGCGAGATCACGCCCAAGGAGATGGTCTTCTGCCTCGACACCTCGGGGTCCATGAGCGGCCTACCCATCGAGAAGTCCAAGGAAGTTGTCAAGCGCTGCCTTCATGAGATGGGCCCGTACGATACCTTTCAGATCGTCCGCTTCGCCGGCGACTCCGCCACCTTCGCCCCCAAGCCAGTCCCCGCCACCAGCGACAACATCGCCCGCGCCCTCAAGTTCGTCGAGCAGATGCAGGGCGGGGGCGGCACCGAGATGCTCCAGGGCATCGAGGCCAGCCTCGCCTTCCCGGCCGACCCCAACCGCCTGCGCATCGTCGCCTTCCTCACCGACGGCTATATCGGCAACGAGGCGGAGATTCTCGCCCGCATCCAGAAGAAGCTCGGCAACGCCCGCATCTTCTCCTTCGGCATCGGCTCCTCCGTCAACCGCTACCTGCTCGTCAAGATGGCGCAGATGGGGCGCGGCGCCGTTCAGTTCGTGCGCTGGGATGAAGACCCCGACCTCGCCGTCGGCAACTTCGTGGACCGCATCGCCCGGCCCTATCTCACCGACATCTCCATTGACTGGGGCGGCCTCGCCGTCGAGGACCTCTACCCCTCCTACGTTCCCGACCTCTTCGCCGACCAGCCCGTCATCCTGCACGGTCGCTACACCCAACCCGGCCGCGGCGTCATCACCATCCGCGGCTCCATCGCCGGCCGGCCGTGGGAGACCACCAAGGAGGTCACCCTTCCCGCCGAAGAGACCGAGCACGATGCCCTCGCCTCCCTGTGGGCGCGCGCCCGCATCGAGGAGCTGATGGATCAGATGTTCGCCGGCGAAGACCCCGAGATCAAGGCCCAGGTCATTGACCTTGCCATCGCCTACCGCCTCATGTCCGCCTACACCTCCTTCGTCGCCGTGGAGGAGCGCATCGTCAACCGCGACGGCAAGCCCGTCACCGTGCAGGTCCCCGTGCCCATGCCCGAGGGCGTCAGCTATGAGGGCGTCTTTGGCGAAGCCGACTCCGCCGGCAGGTTTGCTGCTGGGGTTCCGCTCTTCCATGGATTCGGTGGCGGCGGAGGCGGGAGAGCGGGCGGCGCTGCGCGTGGCGCAGGCGGGGGCGCATACGGCGCTCCGCAGGCCCAGCTCGGCCGTGCGCGTCACCTCGGGTCGCTGGCAGAGGATCTGCGGATCGGTGAAGGCAGCCCCGCCTGGCTGGTGATTGTTGGGGAGGACTACGAGGCCGCCGGGAAGGCGGCAGCGAACCTGCGCGCAGCCGCGGCCGCGGTCGTCGGCCTGCCGGCCGCTCCACCTGCGGTGATCGGCCTCGACCAGCTTGCCGACCTTGCCGACGCGAAGCAGGTCCGGGTTGTCGTGATCGCCGGCGCCGAGACAATCCACTTCACCCGCGACCAGAGCGAGGCCCTCGCCAGGTTCCTCCGCGGCGGCGGCTACCTGATCGTGGATTCGGCCGGCGACCCCTGCTACCGCAGCGTCGTCAAGGAGCTGCACACTCTCCTCCCCGAGGCCCGGTTCGCCCGCGTCTCCTTGCGTCACCCCGTTTTCGGGGGCACCTCCATGCCGTTCTCGCTCCCGGACGGATGCCCCATCGTCGGAAAGAGCGAGACCTCCGGGCCCGCTCAAGGCTTTTTCTTCGGCGACCGCCTGGCTGTCTTCGTGAGCCGCGGCTGCCTCGCGCAGGCCTGGGCCCAGCCGCGCTCTCAGGCCAACGACCAGGGCTACCAGATGGGTGTCAACCTCCTCGCCTACGCCCTGCAGAATCCCCCGAATCAGGACGCCGTCAGGTAGCCACGCGACTATCCGACCCCCTACCGGCCGGGGACCATCCCCCCGGCCGGGTTCGCGTCACGGCCCCGGCGGCGCGATCTCCAACAGCCGCAAGAGCTGGAGTCGGAAGTAGATCGTGACCACCGCCAGTATCCAGGCGGCGATCAGAAGTTGCACCCACCACTTGCTCAGCAGACCGCCGGCATTGTCGGACGTGCTCATCGCTCGGACTCCAACGGCAGGAGTTCCACCCCCAGCAGCTCCCGCCCTCTGAACTTGCTCCTGGACACCCACCGACCGTGGGACCCCGGATGGACGATGGTAGCGCCCTCGCCCTGCTCGATTACCCGCCGGTGGCTGTGGCCGCCCAGCACCAGGCTGACACCCGGCAGCGCCGCCAGCTTCCTGTCGGTCGCCAGCCCGCAGTGCGATAGGCAGATCACCAGATCGGCCCGCACCCCAAGCTCAGGAACCAGGCTCGCGGCCACCTGCACCGGGTCTTCCCAGGCGTAGTCGGTGATGCCGGCCCACACCGAGCCGGGTTTGGTGATCTGTCGTGTGCTGCCGATGATCGCCACCCGCTCCCCGCCCGATCGCAGGATCACATATGGCTTGACTATTTCAGGTACGGGCGATTTCTTTGCCGCTATGCCGGCGGCGAGAACAGGGAAGGTGGCGTCGCGCAGTTTGCGCGCGAGGAAGGAGCGGCGAGGGTGCGATTCCCTGTTTCCCATCGCCATGGCGTCATATCCGATCTCGGCCATGGCCCGCAGGATGGGCTCTCCGCCGGGCCGAAAGGTAAGGTTGCCGGCGGCGACCGCGTCTCCGGCATCGAGCAGCAGGCAGCCGGGGTGGGAGGCTTTCAGTCCCTTGAGCCGCCGCGCTGCCTCCGGCCGCAGGCGGTTGTGGAGGTCGGCGGTGTGGAAGATGACGACTCCGTCCGACTCCCTACCACGCGACATAGCCGTGCTGCCGGAGGAACTCGAAGTAGTCGAGTATGGAGGAGCAGTTAGGGTCAATGCGCTTCGCCAGCTCCTCGGGCGAGAGAGTGTGATCCCGGCGGAGCTCGCGGCCGGCGAGAGCACACGTCTCGGCGATAGACCGCTTGCCATCACACCAGCTTAGCACCGCGAACAGCGCGTCAGACCATCGCGGGCTGGGCCGGCCGCCTCTCTGCTCCGGTGTGAGGCGGTCCAGAGCGAGCGGCCCCAGCACCTTCCGCCGGGGCCGGATGCTCGCCAGCGCTCCATCCGGCGCCTGCGCGGCCGGGGCATGTCCGGGCTTGCCGGCGCGGCGAGCAAGAGCAGCCGCCGCCTCGCGGCCGCCGCGGCGCAGCTCGCGTTGCAGCGGGCGCAGATAGGCGCGCATCCCCGCCCGCTCCGATGCCGGCAGCAGCCGCAGTACTGACGCCACCGCCTCCGCGTGGCGGTCGCTCAGGTAGGCCAACTGCTTCATGCTGTCATCAAGATCGAAGGAAGCGGCCGTCAGGCGCTCCATCTCCAGAGACGCTGCCTGCGCCAGATGGCACTTGCCCCGCGCCGCGGCGAGGTGGGCGAGGTGGATGATCTGCTCCCGGTCTGCGCTGGCATTCAGGTAGGCGTAGGCCGCTCCGATCTGCGCCATCAAGCCCATCACCGGAACCGGCAGCAGATCGGGCACATCCGCGGAGGTATGCCACGTGCGCGAGTGCCCGCCGATCCACGGGCACGGGATATCGAACGAGGTGTCGGCGATAAAGCTGTCAGTGCCAGGCGCGAACCCAACCTCCCGCCAGGCGTACAGCGGCTCGGCCTCCATCACCTTGCGCGCGAGGTGGGTGGCCAGCGCGTCCACATAGCTCATGTTGGAGTGCGGGTTAGTGTGGATCTCCGTGGGACGGATCGCCAGGTCGGGCGATCCCACCGGCGAGTCGAAGCAGATGCCCGCCACCGTGCGCCGATGGCGGCGCGTCTTCTCCCAGAAGTACAAGTTCGAGTAGCACTCGGAGATGAACAGCACGCGGATGCTGCGCTGTGGAGCCGGGAGCTTGCCCTCGGAGACTAACTGCTGCAGCACGCGCACCGCCTCGATCATGATGGCCACCCCGGCGGCATTGTCTATCGCGCCGCACTCGAACTGATGCCCGATCAGGACGACCTCTTCCTTGCCGGAACCGGGGATGACCCCGGTGACCGCGGGGAGAGTTCCTTCGTACAGCCGGGAGCGCACCAAGGCGCGGCCGCGCACCTCCTCCCCTATCGCCAGGCGCTGCCGGATGCGCTCGCCGAGGCCGGGGGGAATCATAAAAGCCCAGCCCTGCGTATCGCCGGCGAGCAGCGCCCAGCCGCCGGGGTCATCGCTGAAGGAGTTGATCCAGGCGGTGGCGTCCAGGCCCTTCGCAGAAGCATGCAGATGGTCGGAGAGAATGCCGACGGCTCCCATGTCTGCGAGCAGGCGCTTTACATGGTGAGGGTGTGAAGAGGTAAACGCGATCTTCCCGCGCACGCTCTCCGGCGAGTAACTCTTCGTGTCCGCCGCATTGGGAAGGTGGACGATCTCCGCCTCCACTCCCTCCGGCGGCGTCGGCCCGCTCCACATCGCCAGGCACTGGGGGACCTGTGACCGGTCGGCAATGCGCTGGGCGACGCCGTTGTGGCCGATCAGATCGAAGTGGGCCTCCTCCACATCCCAGGCGAGCGGCATGCGCCAGTCGCCGAAGATGCTCTTTCCGTCCGCGGGCGCCTCCAGCACTTCCACCTCGCTCAGCCCGGCCCGCCGGAGCCGCTCGGCGCTGTAGCGTGCACTCTCCTGAAAGGCGGTGAAGGTGAAATGGCGATCGAACGCCTGGATGCTCCAGGCGTCATCGAAGGCGCGGCGGGGGTCAACCTCGGCGCAGATGAGAGAGAGCAGGTCGTCGAACATGATCTTCCTCGGTGCGTGAGAACGCAGACGCTGATTAGGTGGCGCCTGTGGCGCCACCCCGGAGGTTCGTGCGCCGAAGGCGCACGTGCTGGTCGGTACACAATTCCGTTGCTGCTGGGCTTTCCCTGCCGCAGGCCGGAGGAAGGAACTCGCCGTTCAGCGCCGTATTCGTGCTGTGTAGAGACAGCGCGAGCTGTCCGGCCCGATCTCGAGTCGGAGGATAAGTGCCCGCGGCGTGGGTTTGCGGCCCGCGGCCGCGGGTGATGGCTTTGTAAGGAGACTCACATGAGCGAGATGGCGGTTACTCCCAAGACCGTGCCCCAGGTGAAGAGCAAGTACCGATGCATACAGACGCCGATCCCGGCGCCGGGATCCATTCCCATTCTCGAGACGCTCTACCGGGATGAGCCACAGTCAATGCGCGGACAGCCGCAGATCGTGTGGGATCGCGCGGAGGGGTTCCAGGTGCACGATCGCTGGGGCAACACCTGGATGGACTGGAGCTCCGGCGTGCTGGTGGCGAACGCGGGGCACGGCCGGCCGGAGATCGCGGAGGCGGTCTGCGCGCAGGCGAAGTCGGAGCTGATGCACAACTACTGCTTCCCCACCGAAATCAGGGCCAAGTTGGTGAACAAGCTGGCGGAGCTGGCGCCGCGACCGCTGGAGAAGGTGTTCCTGCTCACCACCGGCTCGGAGGCCACGGAGTGCGCCATCAAGCTCTGCCGCACCTGGGGCCGCGCCAAGAGCGGAGACCGCAAGATCGGCATCGTCAGCTTCGAGGGCGCCTTCCACGGCCGCACGCTGGGCGCGCAGATGATCGGCGGCATCCCGGCGCTCAAAGAATGGATCGTGAACATGGACCCGGACATGGTGCAGGTTCCCTTCCCCGACGGGTTCAGGTGCAAGGACACCAGCTTCGACTTCTTCCTGAAGACGCTGAAGGACGAGGGCTTCGGCCCGGATCGCATCGCGGGGGTGATCAGCGAGACCTATCAGGGAGGAAGCGCTGCCTTCTGGCCCGAGCAGTATGCCAAGGACATGTACGAGTGGTGCAAAGAGAACGACATCGTGCTGGTGATGGATGAGATCCAGGCCGCCTTCGGCCGTACGGGCAAGCTGTGGGGGTTCGAGCACTATGGCTTCGTGCCCGACATTGCCTGCTGTGGCAAGGGTATCACCAGCGGCCTGCCCCTCTCCGCGGTGGTCGGCCGCGCCGACATCATGGACCAGTACCCGCCGGGGAGCATGACCTCCACCCACACGGGCAATCCAGTGTGCGCGGCCGCGGCGCTCGCGAACCTGGAGATCGTGGTGAAGGAGAAGCTGTGGGAGAAGGCGGCGAAGGTGGGTGCGGTGCTCCACACCGGCCTCAACGAGATCAAGAGGCGCCACCCCGACATCTGCGGCGCGGTGATGGGCAAGGGGATGGTCGCCGGATTGCACATGGTGAAGCCCGGCGGGATCGAACCCAATCCCGCGCTGGCCAAGGCGGTGGTTGATAGGTGTGTGGAGAAGGGACTGCTCATGTTCTCGCCGGTCGGTTTCCAGGGGGCGACGGTGAAGATCGCTCCGCCGCTGGTGACGCCTGAGGAGGCGGTGCGGGAGGGGCTGGAAGTGCTCGAGGAAGCGATCAAGGAGGTCAAGTGATGGCCTGGGACAAGCGTCTGAACGTACTCCTTATCGGCGGTGGAATGATTAGCCAGGAAGTGGTGATCCCCGTCCTCATTCAGGAGCGGATGCGCGGGGTGATCGGAGACATCCATGTCTCCGCCCTCAACGCCGCCATCATCAAGCAGTGCCAGGGCCTGTTCGGGCCCGAGGCCTTCTTCGGCTATCCCGATCCGGCGAAGTACGCGGACAGCGACAACCAGCCCACCCTCTACCGGGAGGCGATGGCGAAGCTCGGACCGCATGGTCTGGTGGTGGTCGCCACTCCCGACCACCTGCACACCGCCATGACTCTGGAGGCGATCCAGGCCGGCTACGACGTGGTGGTGATGAAGCCGCTGTGCCTGAAGGTGAACGAGGCGCACCAGATCATCAAGGCGGCGGAGGCGAAAAGGCGCTATGTCGCCACCGACTATCACAAGCGGCTCGATCGGGCCGTTCGCCTGGCGCGCTACCGGGTGCGCAAAGGCGATCTCGGCGAGATGCTCCACGGGCACGCCTGGATCGAGGAGCCGAAGTACATGCCCCTCAAGTACTTCCGCCTGTGGGCGCACGAGTCCAGCCCCTTCGAGTACGTCGGCGTGCACTATGTGGACGCCTGGCACTTCATCACCGGCCTCATCCCCAAGCGGGTCGCCGCCTTCGGGCAGAAGAAGTTCCTTCCCTCCACAGGAAGCGATGCCTATGATGCCGTGCAAGCTGTGATCGAGTGGAACGATGGCTCGGTGCTGTGGGTGCAGACCTCCTGGGTGTGCTCGGAGAAGAACTCGGCGATGACCAACCAGGGCCTGCAGATCAGCGGCACCAAGGGCGAGTACTGGGCCGACCACAAGTTCCGCAACCTGCACATTCTCACCGATGACGACGGCTTCCAGCAGATCAACCCCAACTTCTTCAAGCAGTACGATAGCTGGGAGCTCGACGACGGCGTCGAGCAGGTCGGCTATGGCTTCGAATCCATCTCCCGCTGGCTGCGGGACATCCAGACGCTCCACCTGGAGACCGAATCCATGTCCGAGCGCGACGCCCTCGCCCACCGCGCGAAGAAGCTGAAGCAGTGGGAAGCAGGCCAGCGCCCTCTTCCTAGGCAGGCCCTCATCGGTGTCGCCGTGAACGAGGCCGTGCGGCTGAGCCTGGCGAACGGAAACAGGTACGTGGTGTTTGATGAGGAGTTCAAGCCGAGGTTGGCGTAGGATTGCCTGCCCGCCGTAGCCTTGGCGTAGGCGGGTAGGGCAGGCTCCCATGCCTGCCCCTTAGGAGTGACAACCCATGCCCATCGTAACCATCTCAGGCCCACGAATAGACGTGGACCAGAAGCGCCGCCTCGCAGACGGGATGACAAAGGTAATGTGCGAGGTCTACGACCGGCCCGCCGACCAGATCATCGTCATCATCCGGGAGAATCCGCCGGAGAATGTGGCGATCGGGGGGAAGCTGGTGGCCGACCGGCCCTCCGAGTAGGGCAACTCCGCGACATGTCCGTTTGTAGGGCGGGCGTGCCTACGCCCGCCCTACAGGGCCTAAGTTCTCCAGAACACCTTGAGCCGCGTGAAGCCGCTCACCGCCACGGCCACGATCAGCGTGAACGCGGCGCCTCGCAGGACTCCCAGCCACGGGCTTGGGGTGAGCGATTCGGCGAGTCCGGCGACGCCGGCCATGGCCAGGATGGGGGCGACGAAGTTCTCCCCCGCCGTATAGGCGATCATCGGGTTCTGGCCGTTGGCGATGAGGAGGCCGAACAGGCGGCGCTGTCGCCAGAGGTCGATGGCGATGGTGAACGCGCAGAGCAGGAAGATGGCGAGCCCGGCGGTGACGAAGTAGTAGCTCATAGTCGCCGGGTCCTTCTTGATCCCACCTTCGTACGCCTCGAACACCAGTCCGAGCAAGAGCCAGTACGTTCCCCAGAGGAGCAATCGCTTCAGCAGCTTCTCGGTCTCGGTCACCGGCCGCGCCGCCAGCCAGCAGGCGACGGCGCAGAGGACGGCCGCGGCCACCGCCGCCTGCCACTCCCACCTCGCCTGCAAGCAGACGAGCATCGCCACCAAGACGACCGGGCCGACGGCGGCGAGGCCGGCCAGGCGCGCGCATGGCCAGCTCCTCCTCTCCTCCTCCTCCCCGGATCTCATCCACGACAGCACCAGGTCGCCGACGATGGTGCCGGGCAGCACGATGAAGAGATCCTGGAGATAGCCGAGCTGGAACATCCACGGCAGCGGCGAGTGGCTGTCCAGCCAACCCACCCAGCCGCCCTCCGAAGAAGACACGCGAAGCGCCATCAGCATGCCCATGAAGCCGAGCCGCAGCAGCAGCCGATCCCGCGACACTAGCCACAGCAGAGACCCGGCGATCATGGTGTTGGTGAGCAGCACGATGATGATATCGCTGCGCTCCACCGAGAAGCCGGACCCATCGGGATAGCGGAGGCGGGAGAGCAGAGCTGCCACCCCCACCCACCCCGCCGCGCGCACGGCGAGGTGAAGCCACCGCGGCCAGCGGCTCGGCAGCCTGGCGAGCAGAGGGAAGAGCAGCGCGAATGCCGCCAGCGCCAGCAGCCAGGTGGCGGCGGTGGGCGATTCGCTGATGTCCCAGGGGCGCACGTGGGCGATGTAGAGGGCGAAGAAGCCCAGCAGGAAGCCGCGCCAGAGCACCCTTCCCACCAGCCTCCACCAAGATATGCCTTGCTCGATCCGGCGAGCCAGGGCCAGCGGAATCGCCGCCCCCATCGCGAACAGGAAGAACGGAAACACCAGATCAACCCAGGTGAGGCCGGCCACGTGAGGGGCGAAGTGGTGCGTGGGCGGCGGCGTCTGCGCGTGGTACATCCACGCCGGCAGCGCTCGCTCAGGCACCTCTCCAGACATCACCATCATGAGGATGGCGAGGCCGCGGAGGGCGTCGAGTGACAGCGCGCGGGCCGCCTGGGCAGGAGATGAACTCCTGCCCAACGTGCTCACCTGATCTCCAGGATGGTGGGCTTCCACGGTTCCACGGTGACGACCAGAGTTTCCTGCCGGCCGAGATCGCCATTGGCGAGGAGGTCTTTGGCCTCCACCGCTCTGCCGAAGTGGACCTGCACCTTCTCCGGTTTCTCGAACCGGGAGTTGTCACCATAGCCCAGCTCACCGAGGTCGGAGGCCTCGTACTCCGGGTTGCGCATGATGGCGAGGTAGCGGCAGCCATTCCCCTGGTAGGTGATGACCTCGAAGCCGACTGGCGGCCCTCCATCCTCGGCGGTCACCGCGATGGTCGGCTTGACGCCGACCTTGGCGAGAATGGCGCCAATCGACTCCCTCAGCTCACCGCCCTTCCCCTCGAGGCGCAGCTTGGGGTAGTCAATCGGCGAGATGTTGAGATAGTAGGCGTTCCGGCGGGGTCCGGTGGGCACTGGGCTCGAATCGCTGTTGAGAGCGCCCACCAACCTCTCCGCCGGAGCCAACACAATCTCGCCGTCCGGGGTGGACCCGAAGCTCTGCTCCGGTTGCCCGATCATGCCCTTCGGCGGCCTGCCGACACCGAAGAATCCGTCCAGCGCTCCCCTGCCTCGCCGCTTCCCATGCTCGTCGAAGACGCCCGCCAGGCAGTCGGCGATCACCGCGCCACCGCCTTCGGCGAACTCCTTGATCTTCGCTGCTTCCGCGTCCCCGATGGCCATAGACTGGGGGAGGATGAGCGCTTTGTAGCCGCGCTTCTGAAGCGTGCCGTCCATGATCTGCTGGGTGGAGACGAAGTCATACTGCAGGCCCAGGTCCTCGATCAGCTTCGTCCACCCGTTGCGGACGCGGGTGATGCGGGAGTGAACGCCTTCATAGGATGAGAACCGGCGCGGCCAGGTGTCTCCATCCTCGCGGGAGTCGAGCATCCAGCCCACCTGGATGGAGGGGTGAGAGTAGTGGATGGCGATGGGCGCCACGTCGCGCTTCGCGTTCATGATCGCCTGCGCGGCGGGGCCGCGCAGCTCGGTGAACAGCTTCCCCATCCCCGCCACCCAGGGCTTGGGCGTGAGTTCCGGGGATTCGTAGTCGAACCACTCGCTGCTCGCCCAGATGATACAGCCGCGGTCTCCGTTCAGCAGGTTGTGCCACAGCCTACGGCTCGCATACTTCGGGTCGTGCTCGAACACGGTGGCGTAGATCGGCGCGCCCGGGGGCATGAAGGAGCGCCAGATGCCGTGCGCGCCGCCCGCGTCATAAGCCTCCACCCAATCGAGCACCTGTGACAGCCGCCACAGATCATAGCCGCCGAAGGCGGCCGGCATCTGCGTGCCCTCGATGCCAACCGGGGTCTTCGGATCCACCTCGCGCACGCATTCCCGGAACTTGCGCCAGGACTCCGCGAAGGTGATATCCATGAAAGTGCGGTGATCGGCCCATGGGGAGTAGTTCTCGCTCCCCGTCTTCTCCCGGTCCTTGATCTCATAGGTGGTCATGGGCACCACCTCATCCCACGACTTGAAGGTGGTTTCCCACTCCTCGTTCAGCTTCTCGAGCGTACCGTACTGCCGATGGAGCCAGAGGCGGAACTCGGTGAGGGTGTGCTCGGAGAAGCAGTAGTCCATGGGGCTGGCGAAGCTGGTGATCGAGCATTCGTCTCCCAGGTCGTAAAGCAAGGGGTTGCGGCCTGCGTAGGGCCGTACCTTGCCCTGGATGTCTCGCTTCGCCTCCTCCAGATAGGCCGGGTCGTGGAGGCAGGGCTTGCGGATCAGGTACTTCTTGTCCCGCGTAGTGGTGTACCCGTTCCAGTCGGCCTGGTAGACCGCATGCGCGGCGTGCAGGAAGCCGATGCGGTGAATGTTCTCGACGTAGTAGCCGAAGCCGTGCGACATGGCGGGGTCGGGGGAGTCTCCTGGCGAGATATGGATGGCGGTGATCCCGGCTTCGCGCAACCGCCGGAAGTAGAGGTCGGCACTGTCCGGGATGCCGCCAAGCACCCACATGATGACCTGGTAGTCGCCGGTGGGCTGCTGCGCGGGGACCTGCTCCGAGCAGTTCGCGGGCAGCAAACCAAGGCTCAGCAAGAACGCGCTGAGCAGAGCGAGCCGGAGCGTGCTGTAAGGCGGGGTTTCCGTACCCCGCCGCTCCGAGAGGGAAAATGGGGTCACCGATGGTCTCCTTCGCCTGGATGTGGTATCACGCGTCAGGAAACCTATTCGGCGGCGCCCAGGGGCTTCCTGGGCGCCGAGGAGCGCCGAAACAGGGAGAAGCGGGGAACATGGCCCGGCGACAGTAGGCCTTTGTAGTTCCCCGCTTCTCTCGTCAATGGAGACGATGCATAGGGGTTGTTCCACAGAGAGACGAGGCCTGTGAGATGGGTTTGTGGGGCCCCCGGCGAGGACATGGCAAGGCCGGTCGGGCGGAAGCCCGACCGGCCTTGATCGGTGTCCATCTGCGTGGCTAGGCCGCCTTTGGCGGCCGCCATGGCGGTTCACCTAGCCATCTATCTCCGGTTCAGGCCGTTCCGCCGTTCACCGCGAATCGCTCTTCGCCACCTTATCCTGCACCACCGCCTGCGCCGCAGCGAGGCGGGCGATGGGGACGCGGAACGGCGAGCAGCTCACATAGTCCAGGCCGAGCCGGTGGCAGAACTCCACCGAGCGGGGGTCGCCGCCGTGCTCGCCGCAGATGCCCAGCTCCAGCTTGGGCCGGGTCTTGCGGCCCAGCTTCACCGCGGTCTCCATCAGCTTGCCAACGCCCTTCTGGTCCAGGGTCTGGAACGGGTTGTCGGGCAGGATCTTGTCCTCCACGTACTTGAGCAGGAACTTGCCCTCCGCGTCATCGCGGGAGAAGCCGAAGCAGGTCTGGGTGAGGTCATTGGTGCCGAAGGAGAAGAACTCCGCCTCCGTCGCCACCTCGTCGGCGGTGAGGGCGGCGCGCGGGATCTCGATCATCGTCCCGAACTTGTAGTCCACCTTCACGCCCTTCTCCTTCATCACCCGCTTCGCCACGGGCTCCAGGCGCTGGCGGATCAGCCTCAGCTCGTTGATGTGGCCGACCAGAGGGATCATGATCTTGACGTGAACGTCCACCTTCTTCTTCTCGCACTCGCAGGCCGCCTCGATGATGGCGCGGGTCTGCATCTCCACGATCTCGGGCATCACGATGCTCAGGCGGCAGCCTCGCAGGCCGAGCATGGGGTTCATCTCCCGCATCCCCTCCACCTCCGCCAGCATCGCCCGCGCCTTCTTCAGTTTGGGCGATTTCGGCGACCTGCACTCCAGCTCCGTCACCTCCACCAGCAGCTCGTCGTGGTTGGGCAGGAACTCGTGCAGCGGCGGGTCAATGAGGCGGATCACCACGGGCAGCCCGTCCATCGCCTTGAGGACGCCGATGAAGTCGGACCGCTGGAAGGGAAGTAGTTCGTCGAGCGCCTTCGTGCGCTCCTCGGAGGTCTTGGCGAGAATCATGCGCTGCACGATGGGCAGGCGCTCGGTCTCCATGAACATGTGCTCGGTGCGGCAGAGCCCAATGCCCTGCGCCCCGAAGCTGCGAGCGCGGATAGCATCTCGCGGGTAGTCGGCGTTGGCCCACACCTCCAGGCGGCGGATCTTATCCGCCCAGCCCAGGAGCGTGGTCAGCTCCTTCTCCTTCGTCAGGTTCGGCTCGATGGTGGGGATGAGGCCGGCGAACACCTCGCCGGTGGCGCCGTCAATGGAGATCGCCTCGCCTTCCTTCAGCACCTTACCGTCAGCGGAGAGCCGGCCCTTCTCCTCATCCACGCGGATCGCCTCGCAGCCCGCCACGCAGGGCAGACCGAGGCCTCGAGCGACCACCGCGGCGTGGCTGGTGGCGCCGCCGCGAGCGGTGAGAATGCCCTTGGAGGCGAACATGCCGTGCACGTCATCGGGCGTGGTCTCGGGCCGGACCAGCACCACGGCCCTGCCTTCGCCTCCCAGCCCCAATTCCGCAGCCTTGTCCGCGGTGAAGACGGCCGCGCCTGAGGCCGCGCCCGGGGAAGCGTTCAGCCCCTTGGCGAGCAGCCGGCCCTCCTTCTCCGCGCGCTCCTTCTCCTTCGGGTCGAAGTCCGGCAGCAGGAGCTGGTTGATCTGGTCCGGCTCCACCCGCATCACTGCTTCTGCTTTGCTGATGAGCTTCTCGCCCACCATCTCCACGGCAATGCGCACCGCGGCGCGGGCGGTGCGCTTGCCGACGCGGCACTGCAGGATGTAGAGCGTGCCCCGCTCGATGGTGAACTCGATGTCCATGGCGTCGCGGTAGTGCTTCTCGATGCGTGTCGCCAGCGTCACGAACTCCTTGTAGATGCGCGGGCTCTGCGTCTTCATCTTCGCGATCTTGATGGGCGTGCGCACCCCCGCCACCACATCCTCGCCCTGGGCGTTCATGAGGAACTCGCCGTAGGTCATCTTCTCGCCGGTGGCCACGTCGCGGGTGAAGGCGACCCCGGTGCCCGAGTCATTGCCCATGTTGCCGAACACCATGGTCTGCACGTTGACCGCGGTGCCGAGGTCGTGCGGGATGTGGTACTGGTTGCGGTAATCCACCGCCCGCTTGATATTCCAGGACCCGAACACCGCCGTGATAGCGGTCTCCAACTGCTCCATGGGATCGGTGGGGAAGTCGCGCTTCATCTTCGCCTTGAAGAAGGCCTTGAACTGCGCCACCAGCGCCTTGAGATCGGCGGCGGTTAGCTCGGTATCTTGCTTCACGCCGCGCTTCTTCTTCATGGCGTCCATCATCTTGTCGAAGTTGGACCGCTCCAGGTGGAGCGCGACGGAGGAGAACATCATGATGAAGCGCCGATAGGCGTCGTAGGCGAATCGCTCGTTGCGGGTGAGCTTGATCATGCCCTGCAGGGTCTGGTCGTTGAGGCCGAGGTTGAGAATCGTGTCCATCATCCCGGGCATGGACATCTTCGCCCCGGATCGCACGGAAACCAGCAGCGGGTTCTTCGGATCTCCGAACCCCTTGCCCGTCTCCTTCTCCACCTGCTTCATCGCCGCCCTCACCCCGTCCATCACCCCGGCCGGCATCCTCTTCTGCTTCAGGAACTGCATGCACGCCTCGGTGGTGATGGTGAACCCCGGCGGCACGGGCAGGCCGAGGTTGCTCATCTCCGCCAGGTTCGCCCCCTTGCCACCCAGCAGATCCTTCATATCCTTGTTACCCTGGGGGAAGAGGTATACTTGCTTCTTTGCAGTCTTTGAGGCCATCAAACTACTCCTTCCTTCCGTCCTCATCTAGCCGTAATTGCCTTCGCCCAATGTGCGTCAACTGTGAAAGACGTACATTATGCGGGCCCCCCGCTCCCGCAATGTGCGCTGGCGCACCTTACCGCCAATCGTCCGAAGACGCCCCCCTGCCTCTGCCGAATCCCTCCACAAATCTATCCACCCTCTCCCTCAGCGCCTGTTCGGCGTCCACTCCCTTAGCGCACGCCAGGTCAACCACCGCCAGCAGCAGCTCGCTGACCGCCCTCTCCGTCGCCGCTCCGTCCACTCCCTCCTGCTCCAGGCAACGGATGGCATCCTCTGCCGCTGCTCTCGCCTCGACGGCGGAGCGCCCCAGCCCAGCGCGAGAGGCGCGGCGCCGGACTACCTGCGCCCTGGCAAGCGCCGGAAGCGCCTTGGGCACATCGGTGAGAGGAGCTTTGCCCTCCACGCCTTGCTCCTCGCGCTTCAGGCTGTCCCACTGATGGAGCACTTCTTCCGCCGTCTCCGCGGTGGCCCCGCCGAACACGTGCGGGTGCCGCGCCACCAGCTTGTCCCGCAGGCCGGTCACCACATCCTCGATGCCGAACTCGCCCGACTCCGCCGCTAATTGCGCGTGGAATACGACCTGCAGCAGCACATCGCCCAGCTCCTGGCGAAGCGCCTCCGGGTCCTCTGCGTCTATCGCCTCGAGCACCTCGTACGCCTCCTCCAGGAGGCATGGCCGCAGCGAGCGGTGGTCCTGCTCCCGATCCCAGGGGCAGCCCTGTGGACCGCGGAGCCGGGCCATGACCTCAACCAGTTCGGCGAATGACCGCTCCACTGTACGTTGCTTGCTCGTCATACTGGCACTCGGCGACTCGTGCGGTAGCCAGGCCCGACCGCCCTCAGCCTATCGCCCTCCGCCGCTGGCAGAGCGGCCGCTCCGCGCGTCACTCCGCCGCTCCCGCCCCTCGGTGGGTGGTGCGGGTACGGCGGCGCCGCCCGGCGGCGCCTGCTGAGCGCCCGGGGGCACTCCCTGCGGACCCGCCTCGGGGTGGGCCTTCTGCTCCTGCATGCGCCGCAGATTCCCATACGCCTCGCCGAGGCTGCGGTAGCGAGGGCTGCGAAAGTCAATCGAGGCGCTTGCCCGCAGGTTATCGTAGAACTCCTCCAGCCGAGACTGGAAGCGCGGGTCGCTGGTCATCCATTCCTCGATGATATCCGCGTTGCCCTCCATGGTGATCTCGTGCGGCGCAATGTGCTTCTCCACCTTGACCAGGCGCCAGAAAGACGGCTTCTCCCCCTCGTCGGTGACACCCGAAGGGCTGACCGGAAGCGGCTCCGAGATCTCCCCCGGCTTGAGACTGAACAGCACCTTCTCCAGCTCCGGGTCGGGCGGACTCAGCTTGCCCTTCACCGCCCAGCCCACCATACCCCCCCGGCCGCGGGTCATCGGATCCAGCGAGCGTTCGTCTGCGATCTTGGCGAAGTCTGCGCCATCTTTCTCGGGCGCCAGCAGTTCCTTCCGGATCGCCTCCGCGTCCTCTTTCTTCGCCACCACGATCTGGCGGTAGATCACCGATTCGCTGTTGTGCGGAAGCTGGGCCAGTCGCTCCTTGTTGGCGTCGAAGAACTCCTTGCGGTCCTTCTGGGGCAGCACCAGCTCACCGGTTAGGATCTGCAGGTTGAGGCGGTCCTTGTAGTCGGCCTCCGTCTCGCCGGAGCTCTCCAGCCAGGCCTTGAAATCCATGCCGGTGCGGGCCAGGATGTAGTCCTTGGCCCCTTGCAGCCTCCTCTCCAGCTCTTCGGGCGAGACAGTGATGCGGCGTTTCTGCGCCTCCTGTCGGATGAGCTGACTGAGAATCAGGGCATCCAGGGTCTGCTCGCCGAGGGTGTGAGTGTCCGAGGGCATCATCCGGAAGTAGCCTTCGGCGCGCCGCATGATGTCCACGTAGTTCTCCTGAGTCATGCTAATGTTGTGGCGCGCCAGTTCCTCCTGAACCAGGCGCAGCGCGATCAGCTTCTCCATGTCTAGCCGCCGGGGGTCGTTCTGGTCAGTGCGCTCCAGTGCTCGCCAAAGCTGCTGCTGGGTGATCGGTTGGTTGTTCACACGCACCACCACTTCGTCCTTCTGTCCACCGCGACCGATGAGCGACCACACCAGCAGCGCGCCAAGCACCACCATCCCCGCCAGAGGACCCCATTTCGCCACCACTGCCCGACCTTGAGACGACTGCTGGCTCATCGCCGTACCTTTCTGTGGCAGTATAGCGGGCAGGCCCTACCGGACCGCCCTATCTACTGAGTCTCGCCAGACGGGATGCAGGCAGGACCCAGACAGAGCCGCACCTGGCCCTGCCGCACCACCCCGGGACCACCGCTCTCATCTGTGAAGGGCAATAGCGCAAACGGCCCGCCCGCTTTGCGGACAGGCCGCCTGGCTCCGCCCGCTTGCCGCGAGCCGAGCTGGCATTGCGCCACAACTCCCGGATTCTACCCCCACCAAAGGGAAAAGTCAACGACGCGGCGCGCCGTAGCCTCTTGTCCGCCGTAGCCTCTTGTCCGCCGTAGCCTTGGCGAAGGCGGATGGCGAAGGCGGATGGACAGCGGTGTTGCACACCCCTCACCATCTGTATCTCAACGCCGCCTCCCTCATCCCCAGGAAGTTCTCCAGCGGCACCAGGTTGTGCACCTCCGTGCTGCTGCCCACGAGGATCTGCCCCTCGGTCTCTTCGATCGCCTGCACCACCGCCTCCCTGATCTCCTGTGGCTTGCCAAAAGGAAGCAGGTGGCTCACGTCAATCCCTCCCGCGAACACTAGCTTGGGATAGCGGCGATGTAGGTCGGCCAGGTCCATGCCGGCCATTCGCTCGATGGGGTTGAGGATATCGGCGCCCGCCTCCACCAGCCCGTCCATGATCGCGTTCAGGTTGCCGTCGGAGTGGAACATCACCTTCTTGCCTCTGGCGTGCAGCGCCGCGATCACTCTCGCCAAGCGGTGGAAGTAGTGCTTCTCCAGCCACTTCACCTGGATCATCGGACCGGTCTTGAAAGCGATGTCCTCGCCGATGAACACCGCCTCGAACGGGTCGTCCGCGGGCAAGCCCTCGGCCCAACGACAGGCATACTGCGTGTTCGCCTCGAGCTGGCCGATGATGGCCTCTTCGCAATCGTAGAGGTAGTAGCTGAACGGTTCCAGCCCCACCTCTTCCCAGATTCCCATCAGGCCGGTGTGAGGCGGGCAGAGCAGGTAGTAGAAGTCATCGGGGAACCATGACCTCACCTCGCGCTCGCGCAGGTAGTGGCTGTCCCTGGCCGTGTCTACCGGCCTGCCTGCCAGCTCCAGCAGCTCGGCCGCCTGCCGCGCCTTCAACTCCCGGTAGTGCTCGCTCGACTCGTACTTCCTGCGCTCGTGCCAGGCCGTCCAGCGGAGGACTCGCACCTCGCGGCCGTCGTCGGTGCGCTCTGTGCGCTCCTCGGAGGGCGACAGCCGGGAAGAGCGCGACCCATCAATCGCCGCCGCCATCGCCCGCGCGCCAGTCCGATCGTCTCCGATCTCCACTGGCACGCCGCTGTTGAAGTGCCTGAACACCGCGTCGTTGTGCA
>Ga0315277_10002397_pt1 | contig 26214 bp, 21 predicted proteins | sample YL17G05_15_MG_FD_203695 | JGI IMG/M metagenome (GOLD analysis project Ga0315277, IMG submission 203695) | Sediment microbial communities from Yellowstone Lake, YNP, Wyoming, USA - YL17G05_15 | ecosystem: Environmental > Aquatic > Freshwater > Lake > Sediment | place: USA: Wyoming | collected... | reverse complement strand
CTCGTTACTGCAGAGAGAATTATTACGCAAAGGGTATTGCGTTTGATGATGTGATTGGTTTATTGATCGATATCGTGAATTGAGCATAGCACTATAACTAGCTATCTTCGGCCTGGGGGGTTCGGATTTCACATAGCGACAGTAAATTATAGAAACAGAGAAAGAATTTCCTATATGGTGCAAATATTACATCCAATCTCGTCTGATGGTTGCTCTGTACAAAGTGAGTAACTAAATCAGAAAACAGCTAAACCTCCCCAAGTATGGTAAGCTCTGCTGATCCTAAAACAGGTGAGGTGTCAATGGTTTTTTGGTCTCTAATGCACATACGAACACTTTTCCTTGATATTATCGCTGTGTGCCAGCTACTTGTCCCATCCGTAAAGAATATTGAGGTTGAATTCAGCAAAGTGACGACAGTGAAATGGATTATCATGCTGCATTATTTTCTAACTATTCAATTTAGGATGCAGCATGATATCTTATTACGTAATCCTTGGTAAATGTCTTATTTTTCGATTGCTACAACTCATTAAAGTTGGAGTGAAACCGGCCACTCTATCACTGTTTACCGGAACGTTATCTGACATGGCCCTCAGTCGCACGGACCTTATTGTCGAAGATGCCCTGCTCCGTCAACAGCTGATCTTCCTCAATCGGCACGTGAAACGACCCCAACTTACCCAGTCCTGACTACTTCACACATCCATAGAATTTCTTTTGTATTGCTTTTGGGTTAATGAGATTTTTTTGTGCATTCTGAATGGCTGGAATATTTACACCTCACAGGATAATTACTCTTCAACCTCGATGCGATCCACCTGGACCTGAGAGCCGTTGTAGTCAGGCACATTACTCAATAATGTGCCATAAAGATGGATAATCTTGCCACTGTCGCGCAATTCCTTGATCTGCGCTTGTATAACCGGGTCCATTGAATCAATGCCAAAGTAGATAAACTGCTGCCCCAGGCCCTGCCGCTCGAAGTAGTCATCATATTGCGCACCGGGCTGCGTACTCTTGATGACCCCCCACCAGTCTGCTATTTCTTCTGAAGTACCTGGCGGCATGTAACCGCCTGAGGCTTGTTCTTCGATGCGGTCCACCTGGATCTGTGAGCCGTTGTAGTCGGGCTCATTGCTCAGTAATGTGCCATAAAGATTAACGATCTTGCCACTGTCGCGTAGCGCTTCGATCTTGGCTTGTACCGCCGGGTCCATAGAATCGATACCAAAGTAGATAATCTGCCCCAGGTCCTGCCGCTCGAAGTAGTCATCATACTGCGCGCCGGGTTCCGTACTCTTGATGACGCCCCACCAGTCTGCTATTTCTTCTGAAGTACCGGGTGGCATGTAACCTCCCGAACCATCTCCTCCTGAGTCATTACTTCCTCCTGGACCACCACCTGTCCTGGCTACATGTCTCATCCACCAGCTATTTTGGGATTTTAGACGCGGATTTCGTAAGACTTTAGGCTTTTTCTATCTACAGCGGAGTCTCTGAAAGATTGCTTTTAGGATAATGAGCTGTTCAAAAACGGCCACTAGCAAATCGATTTAGTACCCTGATTATCGATTCGGGCCATTATTCCTGGTTGGGCAGCTCACCCTGAAGTTTTGATGCAAAAGGAGATGGATTAATTCAGATTAGTCACGCGGGAATAACTGTGGTGTAAATCCCCGAGGATAGCCTTGGAAGTAATGCTCCCTTTTGAGTTTTCTTTAGGCTGATCGTAGAAGTTGGGGATGCGTTGACCAATTCCCTGATGGGGTCGTTCTTGATTGAAGTAAGCCGTATATTCTTTCATCACTCGCGTCAAATGCCTACCACGAAGGATGAGTGTATGGTCCAGGCATTCTCTTCGCAGGCTGCCCATAAATCTTTCGAATATACTATTGGCTCGAGGCGCGGGGTAAGGCGTTCTCAGTTCTTTGATGTGTGAGCCTACGGTCACAGCCGAAAAGTGTGAGCCATATTTGCTGTCTCGATAGTAGAGGAGATATTTCGGACCTTTACCCAAGGGTGATGCTTCGTGTAGATGCTGTGCGATCCATTCATCGGTTGGAGAGTTAGTAACGGCTACGTGCACCATCCAGCGTGTTTTAAGTTCCATCACCACAAAGATATACCACGGCCGAAATAATAAATCATAGGCAACCGTAAAGTCGCAAGCCCAAATGTCACTGGCCTGATTCTTCACGAAGGTCGCCCAGGTCTGACTCGAAGAGGCAGATTTCCTCAATGTCGGCATGTATTTCTGGATGGTCCGTTTACACACTTTAATACCCAGCTTTAGAAGTTCAGCGCGGATCCGCTCTGCTCCCCATAAGTGATTCTCCTTGGTCATCTTTCGGATGAGGCGATCGTTTCAGGTGGAATCTTTGGCTTGTTCCGTCAATCGCCACGATATAATTGACCCCTGTTTATGATAAAATGATTCCATATGGCCAGAAACCTTCCTTACGTTTGGGATTACGATATCAACGCAGAACAGTTCCGTGAAATTCTCGCTGGAAAACGGACACTCGGCCACCTCAATCAGGATTGTGCTGCCCGGCTGCTGCTGGTATATGTATCCTATTTGGAAAAATTTCATGCTCCGACCGTTCTGATGTATTCATAAAATGCGAAAATTCTTGTTGATCTGTCGAATCTCCTTTCTCTTAATCATAGGCGTGATCCTTAGTGCACTTGTCGCATCTTCAAACTTCCCGATTTTATTTTCAACAGATCAAGTGCTCTGTCCTCTTCTTATACAGACTTCCGGTGCAAATTCTTTGCAAAGTGAACAGAGTGAGAATTTCATGCAAAATCACATAGCGTACTGTTGGGGGTTAATTGGTAACAATCCCAGTTATTTAAATGACGAATATGCCGCAGGAGTACGGATAAAGACATTTAGTTTAAGCTGGAAAAAGATTTCACCTTCCAAAGGCGTCACCGATACTTTCTATCTGGAAAGAAAAAAAACAGAACTAAACCAGCTCTATCAGGCAAATTTTGGCGTAATCCTTCTTTTGGGATATTATGATGTCCCAAGTTGGATCCATGAAGAATATCCAGATTCTTACTATATGAATCAATATGGTGATCGTTATATCGATAATGCCGATGCAGGTGATGCAAATCTTGTCTTTAACCCTGTTCTAAGAGATCTCGTTGCAGAATATATTCGCTATGTATTTTCCTATTTTGGAACAGAATTTATTGCAGTTCGTGTAGGTGGCGGGCGTTTCGGAGAATTAACATATCCTCCAGCAAATTATGCAAACAAGTCCAATTGTTATTGGGCCTTTGACCGTAATGCCTTATCAAAGTCAACTACCCTAAACTGGCACCCAGGCGACCCATCTCCATCTGGAGAAGCCAAACAGTTTCTTGATGTGTATCTTAACGCCCTCGTTGATTTTCAGAACTGGCAGATCAATACCGTGCGGAAAAGCTATTCGGGCCCATTAATGATGCTTTATCCAAGCTGGGGTATGCGTCCTGGAGATTATGAAAAGGCTGTCAAAGCGAACCTTAATGGATCAACATCTGCAGAACTGAATGGAGAGGTACAGCGTGGTTATGACTTTGCAAGACAGATTAGTGCGATTACCGATCCCGACGTTATTGTCACAACCACATGGTTGGATGCAGATGCTTCTTCCGACAACCTTCCTGATGCTCGATATTGGAGTCCTGTAAAGTACTTAGCTTATCTTGCCAACCTCCATTCGCAACCCTTACCCCTCTTTGGTGAGAACACAGGTCAAGGTTCTCGAACCGATATGGACCAATCGGCTACACAGATGAAGACTTATGGGCTACTCGGCATGGCCTGGTATAATGAAGCCGAACTTTTCTCAGGACAGTACGCGAATCTGGAAGATTACCAGAGAATCATTGCGAAATACAACAACGGTTTCACAATCTATCTCCCATTCCTCCAGTCTATACGGTAGAGGATCAGGTCATCTCCCTCTCTTCCTTGAAATATATAAATGGGAATTCCATGTTTCTCTACCCAACCTAACAAATCCTTTGCTTGTGGTCCATAATTCCATTCAACAGTTTTTGGTGTGACAATCAGATACTCAGGTTGGTATTCCTTTAATTCGGCTACCGTATGCCAGAGCCCCCAAGGCCCACTTTCATAGCCGCTTAAAACGTATTGGCCAATTTCACTCGTCGACGCTACTCGTGTACCCCCAGGTATATTGTCTCTCAAATAGGTTAAAACTTGTTCATAACTGTTATCCGGTATGAAGTGCGTATTGGCCCATTGGATACTATCCCAACTTACGAAAGAAAAGAAAAGGATCATAAGGGCAATCAGTAACTTTCGGCTCATGTGTTCAAAAATAAATGATTTACGCAGCAGACCAATTGCCACTGCACATGCGAGCGTGCATGGTACGACCAGGTAGATAAAGAACTGTTCTTCGAGTGTGCCAAGGAAAATTAAGTAAATCATCATTGCATAAGCGCTTGCAGTCCAAATGCCGATTAACCGGGTCAACCTGCCTCGACTCGAAAGCAGGAATAAAGTAGCAATAATACCTAAAATAATAATAATGTAGGTTGTTCCGTATAGTTCCATCTGGTGGATCAGGGTATCAGCAAGAGACGTACCTACAGGACGATTAAAACCTGTAATTTTTATAATCCCTAAAAACCTCTGGAGTCCGCGAAACTTCTGGTGAGTAAATAGACCCCAATCTCCAGCCAGGTAGACAGCGATTGGATATATCGAATAGGTCAGGCAGGCGATGATGCTGATTATTCCCGCTGCCCTCCGCGGAATTGACCAATTTAATATTAGGAGGACAAGCAACGGAATGATGGATATAAAACCGGTTGACTCTTTTATCAAGAGCGCTATTCCAAAAAAGATTCCAGCCAGGATCATACGTAAGGGACCAATTTCTTCCTTATGACCTGAAGGATCTTCCCCAAATTTTGGTATACGGCTGATTGTTGCTATATTAGGAAAGAATCTCGATAACCCCTTTGGTATCCAAAAAGGTAACCATGGTTCCAATTTCTCATGGATTGAAGAAATAATTATCCAATAGCCCGCAACGACACAGCCTATTGCGGATGCTTCAAGTATATTAAGGCTGTTGATTTTAATGATGAAGGGGTTCAGTCCAAATAAAATGGCAATAATGAGACCAGCTGTCCAGCTCATCGCGCGGTAACCAATGCAGAAAAGGAGAATCGCCGATAGACTAGAAATCATAATATTGATAAACCGGGTGGCATAAATAGTTTGAATCATGTCACCGGCCGGCTGGAATACTTTTAAATAGGCAGCTTCAATAAAGAAATACGCTGGTGGATGCAGATAGAAAGGCTGGCCGTGTAACTGAACATGCAAATTGCTTGCGACCGATTGGGATATTTGCAGATAGGTGATTTCATCAATGAAAATGTTAAAAGAATCACCAACATTAATAGCCCGCAGGGAAAAAGCAAGAATACCAACGAGAAAAAGAGCCGCCCAAAATCGAAGAGCTGTGTTATCCCTGGAAAAGAGTTTTACCGAGGGCTCAGGTTTGACGGCTGTCCAGCCGGCAGCACTGGCTTTGACCCACACTGAAACCGTGCTGTGGTGGAGACCTAACAGGCGTCCTATCTGGCGCAAACTCATCCCGTCGACGTATAGCTGCAAGGCTTGCCTGCGAACATCCTCGCCGTAGCCATGAAGCTTCGGTTCGTGTGAGTATTTGTATCGACAATGCATGCAAAGGTATCTTTGTGACCCGGATTGGGTCTTTCCCGCTCTGTTTTGACGAGTTGTTTGGTGACATCGAGGGCAGGTTTGCACAACCATATTTTACCCCATATATTTATCCACCTCAGTCCAGCCTATGTTATAGTCCCTTCTACTGAAACGTGCTGCATAAATGGCACTAAAGGCACCAATGAGAACACTAATAATCCGAAGGTAAATAATAAAACCTTTGGTAAGTTTTATGACCAACCTCGTTGCTTTTCTCAAGTGATTGAGCGATTATGTACTTGATCGAATAGTAAAAACCACATTCCAAACTCACTTTTTAGATGGATTATTCGTTGAATAACCTTTTTGTAGGTGTGTTTTTTAACCAATGCTTTAAAAGAATTTCCTAAACTGCTGTTCTTTCGTTTCCATTAGTGAATGGTAAATCTCCCGGTATTGTTCGGTTATTCGGTCAGGATGACATTGCTGCCTTACCGCGTTATATCCCTGTGTTGCGAGGCGTTCATATAAAACCTGATCCGTTAACAGCTTGCTCATTGCTGCAGCAAGGGCAGGGATATTGCCATATGGAACAGTAAAACCACCTCCCCCTAATAATGCTTCGTCTAGCGGTGGCTGCTCGCTAAGAATAACCGGACGTTTAAGAGCGAGTGATTCCAAGACAACCAATGGGAGATCCATTTTGCTCGTAAGCTGATTGGGCACGAGAACCGTGATGGAACAGGCTGAAATGAGGGCAGGTATATCTTTGAAGTCACCCACAATCCGTATTCGTTCGGCAATTCCCATTTTCCTTCCATAGGTTAAAACCTGCCGGGCTTCATCGTCCGCATTCTGCCCAGGATGCGTTCGGCATGCAAGCACCAGGACGGCATCCCTCAAAGAAGTTGGTAAATGTGAAAAGGCCGCAATGACTTCCTTGATCCCACTCTTTGTACCGTAGTGCGCTGGATATAACACGGCGTTCTGCCCTAGCGCCAGCTCTTTACTCAATTGTTCCGGCGGGTTCGTGGGAAATATCTTACTAACATCGAGCGGCGGATAGATATGGAGGACATTAGGAATTCCATGGTCTTTCAGCTTTTGCTGTGAGTGTTTGGAAACAACGACAGTAACATCCCCCACAAAGTTGCTTCGGACGACCGGAATATCGCCAATGGAAGGCAGGGTATGGACCACCGGTTTGTGAGCTATCTTATGCCAGCCACGCAACAGCGCGGTTCCCGGTCGAGAAGGGTTGCTTAAGCTTGCGACGATGTGAACAAGGTCCGATTTACCGGCATAGCGCAACAGGTAGCGAAAGGCGAATATTTTCTGTGCCCGCGTTGGCATCGATTCTACGTGCGCTGACCGGACTGGGGTCACATGATCCGGCCAATCATCCCCTGCGCCGGTTTGGACAATGTATTCGTTTTCTATATCCGTTTGAGCAATAAGCCGCCCAAAATTTTTGTCTGCTCCGTTCCAAGGTGCAGACAAGGGAAGGCTGCTCATCATTAAAATACGATAATGCATGGTATGTCTCTTACCTGGTCTTGAGTGAATCCACTGGTGTAGGTGATGTAGAATTTCGCTGGGCCAACTGGCCGTCCTTATCATCCTGGGTCAATAGACCCAGTCTAATCATAATTTCGGCGAAAACGGCCTCCCGAGATCGATCTGAGGTTTGAATGACCTGCCAGCCCAACATACCTGCTGCGGTGGAATAATTCTTTTGAAGTTCAACATAATAGCTATCCGGGAATTCGCCATCTCGAGCCCGGGCGATGTTTGGCTCGGTATGCAACCACATCGTTATTTTCGCTCTGGGTATAAAACCGCGAAGGGTGGTGAGCAAAAATGGCGTGAGCGTTTTCGCGTTCAGGTGTTTTACCAGGAGATCATCAAAAGAACGGTCGCTGATCAGCCATACTTGTTCTCGATAAAACAAGGCTGATAAAAAACACCGAACATAGGCCAGCCAGATATAAAGGGCAATATCGAATATTTCCACCCAAGCTATCAGTCTCTTAATAATACGTGTCTGCCAGAATTTTTTTCCCCGTTTCAATTCACCGATCGCGGTCGACTTTGGATGCGAGCGAGTCGATAAAAACGATAGGATTTTCCACCCAAAGGGATGAATCAAAAGCACCTGGCTGTTCTGCTCTTTCAGGGCCTGGTAAAGATTCGTCGCTTGGGTTGATTTTCCTGAGCCATCCATACCAACCAGTGCCACACTTCGGATAAGCTGGTTCAACTTTAACCGCCCCACTTTTTTTCTCCCTCCATTACTAACGCAGGAAAGGCAGATCATGCCTGCGCTTTAAAGCATAGAATGATGGGTAAGCATAAATTTCGCGGAGCGCGGGACCGAAGCGGCTTTCGGCAATATTCCAGGCAATTCGCTGCGAATAGGCATAGACCAAAACGGCCTTCGAAATCCGGTAAGGATAAATGAGTAACTTCTCAGGGATATGGCTTGATTGCTCAGCCGCTTCCCAGGTTTCGACCAATTCCGTTACTAGGCCAAAGACCTGTTGGAAACCATAAAGCCACCCATTTTCGGCTGCCACATGCTCAAGCCGCTCGGCATCGTAAGAATGCAATTGGAGCATCCGCTTAAAGTAAAGCGTATCCCCTAATGAAATATCATAGTTCTCAAAGAGATTATGGGCAATGTTAATGAGAAAATCGTACTCAAACGTCATTTCCCTGGCGGTAAAGTTTGAAGATGGGTCGCTGTTCCTCCATAAATTATCTGAAGAAAAGTAAGGTACGCCATTCCAGGTAACCCCTGGATGAAGGTGGATACTGACAGGGATACCCGGTTTAGAAAACATAATCTTATCCGGCTCTTTGAACATAACATGTCCTGAATACCCATTTTCCTTTAGAATCGAAATGGTATGAGCCCATTGATCTTTCCGGACGATAACATCGACATTGGAGTCGTAATAAAGGTAATGTTTGCGAAACTTAATATAGATATGGGGGATCCCATGCATTTCAAACAGCGCTGAGGTTTCTTGCAAAGCGAGCTGAAATGCATTATATTTTTCGCGTTCTTGTGTTTGAAAGGTGGCTGCTTCAGGATAATGGGATATAAATTCTAATCCCAGATGGTTTTTCCGAGCAATCTTTATTTCTTTTTCGCCCGGCTGACCAGAAATTATGTTTTCCGGTACGCTAAACATAACCATCCGGGCAACCTGCTCATAAGCCTGTAGATCGGCTGCTTTTGTTTGTTTATTTTGTTTCATAGCCCGATCTTTCCTCTTCCTGTTACTGCCTATCTGGACTTGCATCCGTTCTATTCAATGACGGCCTTAGCGATTTGGCGGTTGATGCAACCTGTAAATAGAGTTCTTCCTGTTGTCCGGCAATCACATCCCAGTCGTACTTTCGCGCCCACCGGCGTCCTGACTGGCGTAAACCGTTCATATTCTCTTGATTGATGACGAGCTTGGCAATTTCCCTGGCAAACGCATCGAGATCGAAGGGCGGAATGAGATAAGCATTAACCCCGCCGGTAACTTCCCGTAAGGGGCCAATATCGAAAGAAATGACTGGCGCACCCGATGCCTGGCCCTCAACCGCGACAATTCCAAAGGTTTCAAATCGGGATGGCATAAGAACAGCATGCGCACTCGCCATTAATTCAAATTTCGCCTTCCCTTCCATGCGACCACAAAACCGGATCACATCACCCAATCCTGCTTTTTGCACTTCCCGCTCGATCAGAGGACGATCAGGTCCATCTCCAATAATCAGCAGAGGGGGCATGGCATCACCTAATAAGTTGCGTCCTCGCGCCGCAATATCAACGAGCAGGTCGCAGCCCTTTTGACAAATATCCAGGCGGCCCACAAACAGAAGGTGTTTGGGAGGTGAAATATCGACCGAAAAGGCCTTGGAATCAATTCCATTTGGAATGGTGGTAACGCTTGCGCTTGGCCGCCGTTCGTGGATCATGCGCGCTAACCAGGCCGATACAGCGATAAAATCCTGGTAGAGGGGGAACCCTTTCTTTTCCACAAAGTCGAAGGGGAGGTGATATTTCTCGCGCATCTGCTCTGCGAACAACCACTGGACAGAAGCAATGACCGGTTTTCGGGTAAAGACTGGGGCGAAGCCTGTGCTAAATGGGGCGCTGAATTCTTCGATCACCAGGTCATGGGGATGACGCTGAATTGCAGGTCCAAGCAACGCAAAGTAGGCCAGCCGGTCAATCTGCCGGCCACTGCGTGGCCAGAGGGGCTGCCAGCGAACCCCCTCCTCAACGTGCGGCTTCGCACCGGGGTAACCTGCAACCAAAACCGTGATATCATGTCGACTGCTTAGCCTGCGATTGACTTCGCGGGTTCTTACCGATCCTCCGCCGCTGCCTGGTTGGACCGGATCTTCATAGCCAAGATGCAAAATACGCAAGTTTACTCCTCCTTAACAACCGGAACCGGGGATGCTGCTGTCTGCCTGATGAAGGAGGACAGAGGAAACAACTTTAACCAATAGATTGCTATCAGGTATAGACTTCCTCCTATTCCCATGGCAAACCAGCTATTTTTAATAAAAGTCAGTGTGATCCAACCGCTGATGAATCCTAAGCCGATCGAGATACCATATCTCTTTAACCAGTCGATCGCTTTCTGAAGTCTCGTTTTGTTAAGATTCTGAAGATAACAGGCCCCCAAAACCAGCCCGGTCATGGATGTTGCGGTTAAAAACACCGAGGCAGCACCCAGACTATGCCAACCTGGTATGATCACTTTTAAGCAGATGGCTTCGCAAAATGTAATCGCAAGGATGGCACGGCCAGGTATGCTGGCATTTCCGGTTGCCTGGAAAGCAGTCGAGAGGATGGCAACCAGAATGATCGAGGCATTTCCAAGTGCTAAAATGCGCAGCGTTGATGCGCCTGCTAGATAGGACAATGGAAAAAGCAGGCGCAGGAATAATTCCGGAAATAGTGCCAGCAGTCCTTCTAGAGGAAGAAGAACAATAAGCGCTAATTGAAAGGTTTCTCCAACAATGGATGCGGATTGCGAAATTTTCTTCAGGCCGGAAATTTGGGTGAAGATGACAGGGATAGTGGCCGTAAGCAAATAATACGGCGTATTGGCCAGGATGGTCCCCGCCTGGTAGCGGCCGACCGCTGCACGATCTGCCTGTGAAAACAATTTGAGCGCCACCATATCCAGGTTCAAAAGGAGCGCCATTCCGAGAATAGCGCCAAACATGGCTCCCGCTTTATTAAAGGCTGTCCGTAGAATACTCCCGAATGGCAAAATTTTGAGCACGACGACCAGGTACCATAGCCCAATGAGAGCCGCGACCAGAGAACCAATAAAAAAACCTGCAATTGCGCCGATGGCTCCGTACCCGGCTTTTACCAGGCCGATGCCTGCAACTGCTTTTGTTCCCGTCTCTAGCAACCAAAGCGTTGCAAGAGCCCCAAACCGTTCGCTTCCCTGCACGGTTGCTCTAGCAATGGCGATAAAAGATAACAGCGGCAATGTTCCCATCACTAGCACGGTAACGGGCCAGGATTCGAGACCGGGCTTCAGAGGACCAAGGATGTAGAACAACAGTATAAGAATATTCATAACCAGTGCCAAAAGTAGGTTCGAGATAAGAGCTCCTCGGACCAATCCTGCTCGATCGGTTTCGCTTGCGCCAACCAAGGCAGCCGTAAGAGACCAGGCAAAACCGGAGTTTAACACTAGGCCGGTTATCGTTAAAACTGTCTGGACGAAGGCAAGCAGCCCGAAATCCCCAGGGACCAGCAGCCATCCGGCGGCCAGCCCAAAGCCATAATTGATTATGCTCATTCCTGCGAAAGTAATGAACATAATCACACGCGGAGGCAGTTTCGCCAGGCGCGTTGAGAACTGCTTATGAGAGAAACGGTTTATACGTTCTGATTGGTTGTGACGAGTGATTTTAACTTCCATTGTTCTAGAATTTGCAGGGTCTTTTGTGCGCACACGTCCCAATCAAACTTAGCAGCCCAATTGCGAGAGCATTCTGATAAACGATCATAGATGGTATGATCACTTAAAATCATCACCAGGCTGTCTCGATAAGAGCTATCATCTAAAGCCAGGAACCCAGTCTCTCCATTGCGGATCGACACGCGAAGTCCAGGGACATCATACGCTACCGCCGGGCAGCCATAGGAATTGGCCTCAATAACCGAAAGCCCCCAACCCTCGTGCATTGAAGTTGTGGCAAAAACATCAGCCGACGAAAGAATGGTTGCTTTAGTATGCTCATCCACATAGCCGTGCATTGTTACACAATCTTGAAGATGAAGTTGTTGGACCAACTGCTCAATCTGAGGCCGGGCATCTCCATCGCCGGCAATATCGAGATGGATATCTGGAAATTGTGTTCTTAATGCTGAAACATGTTGAACCAACCGGTCAATACGTTTATAACGCTTGAGCCGTCCAACATAAGCAATTCTGTGCTTGCCCGATAAACATTTTTCCGGCATTTTACCTGGTAAATTTACCCCGTTAAAGACTACGGATATTTTTTCGGGGTCAAAGCCCAGCTCAATCAGATCATCATGTGTGGATGGAGAAACGGCGATTACCGGCCAGCTCGCATATAGGACCGGTACGACTCTACTCTCCAAAAACCATCCAACCACGCCAAATGGGAATGGGAATTCTCGAAACCACTGTAATCCATGCACATGATGAACGATTAATACCCCTGTTACCTGAGCAAGTAAGGGTGTAAAAAATGGAATGCCATTGGAAATATCGACAATGTAATCATATGACTTGATGTGCATCAAATAGTAAATCAGTGCAAGCAGGTAAACTGTAAACCGGTTTCCCATCCTACGCACAATAATCCCATCTATCACTTCCTGTTTCTGGGGTGCGTACTTTCGTCCGGGGTCTGCACAGGTAATGGTCACTTGATGACCGTCCCGTACCCAGCGGCGCGCCTGCTCATAAAGATTTATTTCCGCCCCGCCTGCCTGTGGATCCCTGATAAACCGCCAGTTAAGGGCTAGGATACGCAATGAATTTCTCATAATTGCACCTTCTTGGGCGAAGAGGTCATATTCTTTTCCAAAATCGTCTTCATTTTTCGATGCTTCAAGCGCCACAGGGAAGCAAGGACTTCCTGAAATGTGGAACCAAATTCTAGTTTTGATCCCGCTTGATCTTCCCATGTGACTGGAAATTCTTTTACCCTATAGCCAAAGAAATTTGCCCATAAGAGTAGGTCCACATCAAACATCCAATGTTTTTCTTTTACAACCTGGGCAAGTTTTAATGCCGCTATTCGCCTAAAGACCTTCGCACCACACTGTGTGTCGCGGTAGGGTAAATTAAAAAGAAAACGGATACTGAGGTTGAAAAAACGGCTGTAGATCCGCCTTTTTAGAGGTTGCTTATGGAGCACCCGGCTGGTATTCAGCCAGCGGGAACCGATAACAATATCAGTGTTTATTAATTGATCAATTAAATCAATGAGCGAGCTGGGGCGGGTGGCACAATCCGCATCTGCAAAGGCCACAAACTGGCCTGTTGCCAGACAAAAGCCTTTCAATATTGCCCCGCCTTTCCCAATCGGTTCGAGGATATCAAATACCTTGACCTGGCTGCATGTCGAAGCGAATTCTTGTGCAACTTGAACAGTGCGATCCGTACATCCGTTCGCAATCACAAGAATTTCGTACGAATTAGGGTATTTTTCACACAGGCTTTGGTTGTATTTTTTCAAAGTAGGACGAAGACGATTTTCTTCGTTATGGGCTGGGAGAATAAGAGATACGATCATTGGCACATCCTTGGGTGGAACATTTTATTGAAGGAAAATGTATTTAACAAACTTTTCTTTCACAAAATTTTTGTTCTCTTGCATTCTTAACAATCGTGTAAATTTACCTTACAGTAATGCGAGTATAATCTCACCGAGTTGTGACCAGGTTTAAAAGTAAGTTGCATTACTGTCCAATTTAGACCAAACAAGTCGCATTTTTCAGAAACAAAGGAACTCTGCCCGAACTTAATATTCCATCATCTGTTTTTCTTTCGTGATTTTTCGTAAATAATATAAAGCACACCAAATTTCAAACTGTAAACCTTGACGACTAGTCCTTTAATGGGTCTTTATTACTACAAAAATGTAGTATTATTATCTTTAATAACGTAAATGGTCTTATGTGGAAATAAGTATTAAAAAGAGGGATAATGGAATTTCCCATGAAGTACTTTAGGGCTTGGATTATCTGTGATGATCCAGATGCATGTTATGTTTGGAGTCAGCTTCTGAAAAGGAAAGGTATCGAAGTTTTTTTGACCGATAACCTTACCTCCTTTAAAAAAAATATACATGAAGATCAACCTGATCTCGTCATTATTGATGAAACCACCTCGAAAACCGATGCGATAAAGATCATTCAGGACTTAAAACCTGAAATAATGTGTCCATTTTTATTATTAACGGCAAATAATAATGAAGCCTATATTTTGGAAGCTTATCAAGCAGGTGCGGATGAGTGTTTCTCGAAACCTATTAGCCCTGCTCTTTTTCTATCCAAAGTCCGGGCGTTACTTCGTCATGCCGAAACCATTCCAATTACAGCATTAGAAAGGGTCGAAACGGCTGGTTTAAACTTAGATCCCATTCATCGGAAAGTTTTCATAAGAAATGGGAAAGAAATTAAACTAAGCCAATTGGAATTTCGTTTATTGAACCTGCTTATGAATAACCCGGGATGGGTATTTAATCCGGAACAAATTGTCCAGGCTGTTTGGGGCTATTCAGAAATAGGGGACAGCCGGTTATTGAAACATTTGATATTTCGACTGCGACAAAAAATAGAAGATGATCCGAAAAAACCCAAAATCATAAAAACAGAACCAGGCATCGGTTATAAACTTGATCCTTACACAGATGACTAAAAAATCATCTTTCGATTCCTTCCAGTAACCTTTTTTAAGGGTTTCTTTATTTAATAAAGTACGACCAATAAAGTAGAATTACTCCAAATTTGCAACTTGGTTTGTAACCGAATTACAACTTATTTCCAGTAAACTTACAGAACTGTAAGATGTATTCGATATTGCATTTAATTGCATATCTCATACATCTTAATGTTTTGGAAAACTGGTTCACGGTAGCCAGGCGCGTTATGCGGGAGATTTCGGTGTAATTCGGGTCATCGTCTCTTCAGATCGGATGGTCTTTGATTTTGTGAACCGCCAGGGAAAAGAGATCGACTCGTTTGTTCAATATGCAGGGACTAAAAGAAATGTTTTCCTTTTTCCCGGCGGCCCCGAGATCCGATGAGTGGTAGATAGTGAGGTGTTTTATGAATATATTAGTTAAAAAATTCGTCAACTTTTTTGAAAAAACAAAAAAGAATCACAGTAAGAAATATAGAATATTCGCTACAATAATATTTTTAATAGTCCTTTCGCTGAACATTGCTGGTCTCAATTCCGTAGGTGCTGCTGCCTCGACATCATTCAGCCCTAAAAACGCTGCCAGCCAAAGCACGCCGGATATTATCGGATTGAATTCATCCCCCTGTCTCGAACCCGATGAAAAAGATACCACAGGCTCTCCAAATGCTCCAAGCAACCCGGCAGTAAATGCTGGTGATTCTGTAACGGGCAGCATGACCTTAACAGCGCCAACATTATCGCTTTATCCTGCCAGTGATACCGGCGAATCCAATACGGATCATCTAACCGGTAATAACATGCCCATATTTATTGGTCAGGCTGAGGCAGGAAAAGAGGTTACGGTTTTTGCCGGTAACACCCAGATTGGCCAGGTTACTGCGGACGAGCACGGTCAATGGGTCTTTGCCCCTGACGTATGCGCAGCACTACCGGATGGGACCCATGTGATCAAGGTGCGAGCCAGCGACTCGGGAGGCAACTATTCTGCATTTTCTAACGTGCTTACATTCACCATTGACACGGATCCTCCCCAAATGCCGGTTATAACCATTCCGGATAATCAGAGCAATGTGGGAAAGGGATCCGTCAAAATCAATGGCACAGGCAGTCCGAATACGATGATCAAAGTCATGGATGGGGCATTGGTCAAGGGAATGTCCAGAGCGGATGGAAAGGGGACCTGGAATATTCTACTCAGCGGTCTTGCGCCTGGAAATCACCTCATCCGGGCAAGCGCAATTGACGCTGCCGGTAACGAATCACCTTCATTCAATGCGGTTTCCGTCGTCATTGATGCGACGCAAAGCGTATCATCTATGATGAGTATGAGCTTGACTGATTCTTCCCAAAGAATTTCTTATATGGCTAAGGTCAAGCCCAGTTCAACACCCACAAAGACGGCAACTCCAACTGCAACCAAAACATCAACGCCTCTACAGACTGCCACGTCTGTCCCGACCAACACGGCTACGCCTATCCCGTCTGCTACCCCGACCGCAACGGAGACGGCGACTCTGACTGCCACACTCACCGATATACCTATGGCAACATCTACAGATACCCCATTGCCTACCGTAACAGATACTGTTTCAGCGACCTCGACCAATAATCCGACCAACACGGCTACGCTTATCCCGTCTGCTACCCCGACCGCAACGGAGACGGCGACTCCGACTGCCACACTCACCGATATACCTACGGCAACATCTACAGATACCCCATTGCCTACCGTAACAGACACTGTTTCAGCGACCTCGACCAATAATCCGACCAACACTCCATCGGATACCCCAACTGATACCCCTACTGTTACGCCTACGGCAATCCCGACCACGAACATCTCGGTTGTCGCTATGGCTGGAGGAGATATTGCTTGTGGGACAGGCAGCCTAGGGAATTGCCAGCAGATCGCTACTTCTAACCTGCTCGTAAATGTTAACCCAGACATCGTCCTGCCTCTTGGCGACAACCAATATGAGTGTGGTAATTTAAGCGATTTCAACAATTACTATGGTCCATCATGGGGTCGGTTGAAGTCGAAAACGTACCCATCAATTGGTAACCATGAGTACCAAACGACCACAGATTCAACTCAGCCTTGTTACAATGCTCCGGCAGGCGCGCCTGGATACTTTACCTATTTTGGGTATGCCTCAACTCCAAACCAACCCGGCTGCACCGTGAACTGTAATGGTTACTACTCCTATGATATTGGTGTATGGCATATGATTGTCCTTAATTCAGTCTGCTCACAGGTTGGCGGTTGTGGTCTGGGAAGCCCGGAGGAGATTTGGTTGAAAAATGACCTGGCGGCACATCCCGGAACATGTACGCTTGCCTACTGGCATTATCCCCGCTACACGTCAGGTCTCAGCGGCACCACCTTTACCACGGGTCTCAAAACTATTTGGCAAGATCTTTATAATGGTGGAGTGGATATCATTTTGAACGGGCATGATCATGATTACGAGCGTTTCTCTCCGATGGATGTGAATGGGAATGTCGATTTAGCGCATGGAATCCGCGAATTTATCGTTGGTACAGGAGGTAAGAGCCATCAGGGTTTCACGACGATTGCGGCAAATTCAGAGGTTCGCAACGCAGATACCTTTGGTGTTCTGAAACTAACCCTTAATTCTTCTAGTTACGCTTGGCAGTTCATCCCAATCTCTGGTGGTACCTTCACTGATTCCGGTAGTGAGGCTTGCCGGTAAAGTGAAATTCTTTCTAATCCGAGAATACCATTTGCTCGAGGCGCGGGGTAAGGCGTTCTCGGCTCTTTGATGTGTGAGCCTACGGTCACAGCCGAAAAGTGCGAGCCATATTTGCTGTCTCGATCGTGGAGGAGATATTTCGGACCTTTACCCCAGGGTGTTGCTTCGCGTAGCTGCATTGCGGTCCGTTCATCGGTTGGAGAGTTGGTAACGGCTACATGCACCATCCGGCGTGTTTTAAGTTCCAACACCACAAAGACATACCACGGCCGAAATAATAAATCATAGGCAACCGTAAAGTCGCAAGCCCAAATGTCTCTAGCAGGCTAACATACATTATGGATTTAGCCTGTTTATGCCCCAAATAGACTCTAAATTGAAATACATCTCTAAACTGTGTCTGTTATCTTAGTGATGGGGAGTTCTATCAATGAGCCTGTATTCATCCAAATGTACGACAAGTACAGGCATTTGGTCCAATATTATACGCACCGTGGAGAGGCGGCTCTTGCACTCCACGGTGGTCTAAATTTGTTCGATAATCACAATAAGAGTGAACCGGATTGACCCATAATACATAATAATATGTTTTGAGAATTACTCCCCAGTGCTTCTGTACTGGGATGAATCGTAAAGGAAGTGGAGTGTCTAACTTGTCAACTTGAAAGTCCAAGTATCTGAGAATCAACAATCTTTACCAAAGCATCACGCAATCTGGAAACCTCTTCCAGGGTATTGTAGTGAACTGCGCCGACGCAGACCATCCCACCGCTTTCTTCAAGGCCTAACCTCTCCGTCATAGCCAGGGCATAGTAATTACCATCCCACACGTATATGCCGGCATCTCCCAGCTTCTCTGCCACAGGGCGAGGGTACTGATTCTGCAAGGTAAATGAGAATGTAGGGACGCGCTCTTCTAGCCGACGCACATCTCGCAATCCGTAAAGGGTCAACCCAGGGGTTTCCTCCAGTATCTCCAGCAAGACCCGGCTCAGCTTGTACTCATAGGCGCGGATGGCCGCCATGGCTTGCTTGAGATGCAGCCGGCGACCCAGGTAGCGGTCCTGTAGGGTGTAAATAATCCATCCATACCTTCTAGGTGGCTCCCTCCTCCCAAATAAAGCGACAACTTCATTAGAATGCATCAGCTTACCGAAATGTGGTAAGCTTTTTGGCTTGTAGAACACATATCTCAAGGAAAGACTCATGATCTTTACAGTGCTGATGTCATTAATCTCTCTATTTCTCGACTTGTTGGCTATCTTGGGTGATGCCGAATGTGATAAAGATATGGAGATCATTATCCTTCGCCAACAGGTGCGTATATTACAACGCAAATTGAAGGCGCCTCCGAGGATTACTGATCCCGAAAGAATAATATTGGCGGCACTCATGGATAAATTCACCCGATTTTCGGATGGTGCACGCCAGCATCTTAATCAGGTCTTGCTGATCTTCAAACCGGATACGGTCCTTCGCTGGCATCGAGAAATAGTTCGCCGTAAGTGGACCTTCAAACGGAAAGGAAAGCCTGGCAGGCCATGTATATCGTCTGAACTTGAAGCACTGATTGTGCGTCTGGCGAAAGAGAACCCTCACTGGGGGTACGACAAGATCCAGGGCGAACTGCTCAAGCTTGGTTACAAACTATGTACATCTTCAGTACGCAATATCCTGAAGCAACATCGGGTCACACCTGCCTCTGAGCGATCTTCTGGTTCCTGGCGCAGCTTCTTGGGGCACTACAAGGATAAGATCCTGGCGTGCGATTTCTTTACTGTGGAAACCATCTGGCTCAAAACCATCTATGTGCTTTTTTTCATCGAACTGGGAACTCGACGTGTCCGTTTGTCAGGATGCACAACCACTCCCGACTCAATCTGGGTTACACAGCAGGCTCGCCAACTGGTCTGGAATCTGAACGATGATTCTAAAGAAATTGCTTTTCTCATTCACGACAACGATAAGAAATTCGCCTCATCTTTTGATATTGTATTTTCATCAGAAGAGATAAAGACTGTTCATACTCCTTTTCAAGCCCCCAGAGCGAATGCTTTCGCTGAACGATGGGTGCGCTCTGTTCGCGAAGAGTGTCTGGACCAAATCCTGATCTTAAATGAAAATCATCTTCGTCGCGTTCTGAAAGAGTATGGTGAATACTACAACCATGCTCGTCCACACCAGGGGATTGGTCAGAGATTTCCTATATCAGTACTAAGACGAGAACAGAGAACAAAAGGTCCGATACGTAGACGAGATACTCTTGGGGGCGTCATCCACGATTACCACAGACAGCCTTCATCTCAGGTTTCTGCCGATGGATAGGATTTTTACACCATACAGGGTTAAAAATATGGTTTTGAATGTAATCAGCGTAAGATTCACCACTGACGGCTTCGACAATCAACCCCAAAATATTGTAATTCAAGTTGCAGTATGCCCACTTCTCACCGACCGGATTGGTTTTAAGCCTTGATAAAGCCCGCACCTGGCGTTCGGTGGAGTTTGGGCGATTATCCAAATCAGCCAGGATAAGCTGTGAGGCCAAAACGGGTAATCCACTGGTCTGGTTCAACAGGTGGCGCACTGTCATTTGGGCAGATGCGATTGGATCAGATACACGGAACCAGGGCAGGTAGCGCTGGACAGGGGCATCCAGCTCGACCTTACCTGCCTCGACCAGCTGCATCACCGCCAGGGCGGTGAATGACTTTGTCAGCGATCCAATAAAGAATGGTGTCTGCGGGTTAGGCGTTTCACCTCCAGTGCGGGCCTCGCCAAACCCGTTCTGATGCACAATCTTGTCACCCTCTATGATTGCAAGTGATAGGCCTGGGATATGAAGGCGATGCATTTGCCTTTCGACATAGGTATCTACCGCATCATACGGTGTGCCGTTGGAGGCCTGATTCCTCTGAGCAGTCCTGGCGTTTAGCAGGCGGCTTTTACCCAGCGCACCCCCAATGAGCAACACCGGGAAAAGAATTTTTTTGATGTCCATTATTGCATCTCCTTGACAAGTAAAACTCGTTCGTGTCAAACGTTAGTTGGCAGTCATTTCCAATCATCTCTAGCACCCTGTGATTTGACGCGCTTATGCACTATATGCCAGCTCGTGACGTAACGCATCTTCAAGTTCAGGAAAGCGGAATTGGTAGCCGTTATCCAGCAGCTTTTTCGGTTCTATCCGCCGGCTGGCTAATATAAGCGCATCAGCCATCTCACCGACCATGAGACGTATCATAACAGCGGGGATGGATGCGCCTGGCGTGCGATCAAGCACTCTACTCACTGTTTCGGTAAACTCAGAATTACGCACTTGTTTAGGGCTGACCGGGTTGACCGGCCCGATAATCGCATCGTTGATGAGTAGATAACCGATAATGCTGGCCAGCTCATCCCGGCTGATCCAGGGTGACCACTGTGTGCCATCTCCGATGCGGCCCATATTACGCTGAATTGCCTTACCGCCGAGTACTGCCGGCGTGCGTATATTTACCACCCGCACACCTGCTGCGGAAGCTTTCATCGATGCTGTTTCTCCATCCCGTTGGAGCCTAGCCAGAAAATCAGAACCAATTGCGCTGTTCTCTGTGATGATCTGGTCTCCGCAGGAGGGATAAATGCCCATGCCGGACGAGCAAATCAGGATTTTGGGTTTTTTATTGCATTTTGCCAGGTTTTCTGCCAGGAGGCCATTTGTGGCCAGGCGATTGGCACGTATTTTTTGCTTGGCTGAAGTCGTCCACCTTCCCGGCCACTTCATCGTTGCCAGGTTTACGACCCCATCAAATCCTTCCAGGCCTGCGGCGTCGATTTTCCCACCATCTGGATCCCAAAATACCTCCCCAGCACCTGCCTCATGCCGTACCAGCCGGATAATCTCATGGCCCTGGCTTGCCAGGTAAGGGGCAACAATTGAACCGATCATGCCGCTTGCTCCTGCGATTAGAATTTTCACTTTTTTCACCTTTCGCATCAAAATTTGTTTATAGTAGAGCACATAGGTTAGACGCTCATTCCCGAGAGAAGGACCAATTGCGATAATCTCCTGGCTGCGCCTGGATCACGATTGTTACAAATAACATTTGCCATCATTTCAGACGTAATTAATCCAGCTTCCCGCCGAAAAACACACACTCACCGGCTATACCAAGGATTCTGCCTTAAGTGCAGCGGGAATTCATCCTCAAGGTTCATCCTCCTGATCGAGATGCTGTGTGGAAGGACTGCCACTGGTAACCGAGATCAAGGTCAGATTGAGATCGCGGATGCTCTCAAGCAGACCATGAAGCGCAGCTTGGTCGGTCATTATGCCTGAAAGCAAGGTTCTCTCCCCTTCTAGATGCGTCAACTTCATCCCTGCGAATCTTTCTGACCAGCTTTGGTCCAGATAGCCCTTGATTTTGATCTCGTAGTATTCCGGCATATCAATCCTCCGTTAGTTCTGTCTATATATAGTTTAGCCCGCAGCGAAGCTGCCTGCATCCGCCAAAGGGTATATCTGCGGTTTATTTGCAGGGTTTAGTTGTAAACCCGTATCGTTGTAGGGCTTTTGTGGGTTTTAGGGGAGGATACCTAGCTGCCTAGCGTGCGCCACCGCCTCAGTACGGTTGGCGACGTCGAGCTTGCGGTAAATACTGGCCGTGTGAGCTTTAACGGTACCTAGGGATACGATGAGCTGCCGGGCGATCTCCTGGTTAGTCCTGCCCACCGCGATGAGATGGAGAACCTCCAGCTCACGCTGGCTCAATGGCTCGACCAGATCACCGGCCGGGGAGATTTTACCTTGGGCTGTTGTTCCTACATGCGGTTCGGCCTCGAATTGGGTGAGTAGCTGGATGGCAAAGTCCCGCAAGGAGCCGGTGTCGGCGTGGGACAGCCACTGAGCGAGTAGCATCTGCATTAGCTGGCCCTCGTCCAGGAAAATCCGCAGGTATCCTTCCGGCTCAGCAAGTGCCAGGCTTTCCGTCAATATTGCCAACGCGTGTGCGGGTTCACCCAATTTCTGCATCGCCAATGCTTTGAGCAACAGGATTTCAATGAGCCTACCCATCCTCCCGCAAGACCGGGCAGTTTCTTCCAGGTGGGATAATAAACCGATTGCATCACGCAGTTTATTCTGAATCATGAATACGCGCGCTCGCGTGATTTGGGTTAACTCATCTTTAAACCAGAAAAAGTTATCCGAACCAAAGGCTTTTTTATCAAATGAAGTGGCCCAGCGAAGTGCGGATGGCAAATCCCCCTGAGCTAGCCACAGCTTGACCTGCGCAACCTCGACGGCACAACGAGCTTCCGGGAAAACTCCGCGCGTGTGGATAAGGTCGACGGCCTTCTGAACTGTATCAACAGTAGCATTCCGGTCCCCATTTGCGCGCTGAATACGGCATAGTGTGACGTAGGCTAAGGCCAAGAGGTCACCCTTTCCCCACGAATTGATGGATCGAAGGCCTCGCACCGTATGTTCTAGAGCCCCCGCCAGATCATTCCATTCATACAAAACGCTGCCAATGTTCACTTCCACAACGGCTTCGGCACCGGGATACTGTGCTCCTGCCCTCGTAGCCATCTGCCCAGCGTTCTGAAGAAGGTCAAAAGCATCGTGAAGCCGTCCCTGAATAGCGTACAATCTTGCCAACAAACCACAAGCGCCGAGGGTCGCACTAACGGCGTCAGAAGCGCTGCCTGATTGTATCGTTGCGTGTAAAGTTTCGCTCGCCTTAGGGAAGTTTCCATCCAGGAAGTAGGCATATCCGAGAATGACACTAATTCCTAGATGCACACCCAAGTTTTCAGCAGGATAGTTATCGCGAGCGAGCAGGGCGAGCTCGATTGCGCGCTGGGTGTCGCCGCGCATCGCAGAAATATGGCTTCGGACAAAGGCTAGATGACCCACTAAGGGGCGAGCATCGAGTTGAGATGTAGCCGATTGAATGCTCTTCTCGGCTTCTTGGAGCAATCTGTCAGCTTCATCTAACTCACCAAACCAAGTCCGACTCTCAGCTTCGTAGGCACACAACCAGGGTCGGCTGTAGATGAGCTCTTTCGGCAATCGCCCGGTCCAGTATCGGAGGCTGCTCATTTCTCCGCGAGCCGCCATTGCCAAGTAGTTCTGCTCGATCAGGCGCTCGACTCTTTCGAGATCAGAGGCGATGGAGGCATGATGAATGGCCTCAAGAGTCGAACCGTCTTGTTCGTACCCCTCCGATGCGCGCAGATGTAATTGCGCAATTTCCAGAGCTCCGAGGGATTTCTGCAGTTGCGTTCGCAGCAAGTCGGCAAATAAATGGTGATAACGATACCAGGTCCGCTCATCATCCAGGGGCACCAGAAAGAGATTCACACGCTCCAGGTACTCCAGGATGGAGGTAGATTGGCGGAGAAAGAGTGATTCTGACTGCTTCGATCGATCATCGCCTTCCCTCTTTGATCCTTCGTCGTGAGAGAGGACGGCATCACAGAGTGGAGCAGTCAGGCGCTCCAAAATCGACGTTCTCAGAAGAAAACGCTGGATTTCTGGTGGCTGGCTGCCCAGGACCTCCTCCAGCAGGTAGTCTAAAATGTAGCGGTTCGTGCCTGAGAACCCTTCGATAAACCCGCGTACGTCTTCACGGTCGCGCATGGAGAGTGCTGCCATCTGCAAGCCGGCAATCCAGCCTTCCGTACGTTCTTCGAGCGCCGCGACCGATCTAGTATCTAGGCGGAGACCCATGACATCGTTCAAAAACTGAGCTGCCTCAGGCTCGGTAAAACTGAGATCAGCGGCCCGGAGTTCAACCATCTGGCCGCGTGCGAGCACGCGGGATATAGGAAACGGGGGATCCGAACGGGTAGCGATCACCAAATGGAAGGTATTCGGGCAATGTTCTAGCAAAAAAGCCACTTCCTCATGCACAGCCTGGCTGCTAATAAGCTGGTAATCATCCAACACAAGGACCATCTCTCCAGTTACTGCATCCAGGTCATTGATGAGACTGGTCAGCATCGCTTCAGGTGGTACTAGCTGCATCTCCGCCATTAGTTGTGCAGCCTCTCTCCCGATTTTATTGTCAGCCTCTTGCAAGGCAGCAATCAGATAGGCCAGGAAACGCCCCGCCTGATTGTCATCCTTATCAAGAGATAACCAAGCTGTAGGCATTCCATAACCAACCACACATGAGGCCACCAGGGTGGTCTTGCCAAATCCAGCGGGGGCGATGACCAGCGTAAGTGGACCCAGGAGTCCCGCCGCGATCCGTGCCTGGAGCCGCGGACGGGGGACCAGATATGGCCGTGTGAAGGGCAGGTGCAGCTTTGTGCGAATGAGTTTGTCAGCCTTTTGCATATGGCGATCTCATGCCAAGCATACCGTTAATACAACACTCCTGAAGACTTTTTAGGGAGTGGGAACACCTGCCTATTCCTGCTGTTTCATGCCAATTGTAATATCGGCAATACAACGATTGATCCTTTTGAATTATTCCCATGTAAACCGAATTTATTAAAGTGCGGGATTCTAAACGTTGGCAGGCACAAAAATATTGATAATTTTAGCAAGGAGGTGACAATTAACAAAATCTTAGACCATGATCATTGCTGAAACAAGTAATAAATATTATATCCCAGAGGTGACCTTGTACCCATCGGAAAGCACTACGTCATCCTAAGCCATTCGCACAATAGAGTTTTCTTCCTGTGTCCTGCAAGGGTCCGGATAAACGTAAGGAGATGACTGATTCATTCAGTCAGCAAACTGATCATGCGTGAACAAGTAACTAGATTTGAGTGGATCTGATGGACTGAAAATTTAGTCTTGAGGAGAGGCTTGCGAAGTTGCTCCGGGTGGGGAGTCAATCCGGTTTTCCTTCCAGGAATTACTACACCAAAATTGACTATACATTTACAAAAACACTTCATAAATCAAAGCCATGACTACTAGCGCCCTTCCCGCTCATCGTGTGTTGATGTGTCCAACACATCACATATATTGGGCTAAATTTATCCAATATGACCACTGTATCACTTTCCTGTGGGGGATACTCAGTGGACCTAGCGGGATTCGAACCCTCGACCTCTTCAATATCTATGAGGCGAATGCCCATTCAAGAAATAATTAGGCAGGCCTGGTAAAGTCGATCCTGGTCAATGAAATTCCACTCTCAATGGTGTTTATGATCTCAATCAGTTCTATGAAGATAGAAGACTAAAATATATATATCTACGGGACATTTGTCCCTACTTGCACGGGACACATGCCTATCGACTTTTACCAAAAAATAAAATACAATCTATTTTGACGATAAAAGAAAATTAGAAAAACCGGGAGATTCACCGCCACTCAAGTGAAAATGCATGAAATTTTGTGGACCTGGCGGGATTCGAACCCGCGATCTCTTCAGTGCGATTGAAGCGCGCTCCCAACTGCGCTACAGGCCCTCTTAAGTAGCAAAATTGTATCTTAGGGGGAATGCGCTGTCAAGTAGAACCAACGTTGATGAAATACCTGAATAAAGTCAATCCCTGTTTTATAGATTTGGACTTCATGCTCCTAGCCAATCAGGCTATAATTCCGTGATGGAAAATTAGGAGATACCATAACGATGACAAACCAACAAGCAATCATTCCACAAATTTCTCGCCAGGCTAAACTAAAGGGGATATTACAGTCCGCAAGGTTAGACGGTTTGGTCCTCAATCCAGGACCAAGCTTAGTCTATTTGACTGGTCTGCATTTCCACTTGTCCGAGCGACCTGTGCTCGTATTTTTTACACCTGACAAGGTTCCAGTGATCGTCCTACCAGAATTGGAACAGGAAAAACTTAAATACTTACCCTTTGAGATCCAGTCATTCCCCTATGGAGAAGACCC